>Ga0209425_10000705_pt1 | contig 40077 bp, 33 predicted proteins | sample COG_05_FD_184749 | JGI IMG/M metagenome (GOLD analysis project Ga0209425, IMG submission 184749) | Pelagic Microbial community sample from North Sea - COGITO 998_met_05 (SPAdes) (version 2) | ecosystem: Environmental > Aquatic > Marine > Neritic zone/Coastal water | place: Helgoland, sampling...
GAGCCATTTTTCAGGCCTGCAGGCGGGTATGTCGCCAATTTCTCTCGTTCAGTTAGCAGGATCAGTCAGGAAATCTACTCTCGACAGGCCCTTTATTCTTCCTATACTTTTTAAAGGGTGTTTTCGCTTTGATCAGTTGCGATGATGCTGTGATTACAGTAGATCGTGCCGTTGCGCATTTTGCGGCTGCACTGGGGGTGCCCGTGGCCGCCTTGATTCCAGCCGCGCAGACCCAGTTTCGCTGGAAGCACTCGGGTATGAAACAATTGCTATTTCCTTCTGCGAAATTATTTATTCAGAATAAGCCAGGTGACTGGACTGAATCAGTGGATGCTGCCTGGTGCTATACTTTAGAGGTTGCAGGCACGAATAATTCTATGGGCCTCTAGCGAGCCGATTGATCGTAAATTCACAAATAATTTTTTCGGGTATTGCTCGTTGTGGCCAACTTTTTTTATTACCCTAAAAGCCTTGGTGGAGTCCCTCAAAAGCCTATTAAGCATTCGCCTAGAAATTTTATAAATGTCCGTGATGTATAGGCTGGTGCCTCCACAGGATCCGCAACCTATCTTTGTAGATGTACTGCTGTATAGACAGACCGCCAAAACGATTGTTTTGATGAAATACCGCGCGGCAATGCCATGAAGGAAAGCATTTGATGGAAGACGAACTAGAAACTCAGCTTGCTGACTCACCCTCCTATCAAGCCTTTCTTGACAGCCCTGAGCCTTCATTCAAACACACGACTTATTTTGCAGCCTATGACGCCTTACTTGATCAATATCGAGGTAAGTCCATCACTTTTGTTGAGATAGGTGTATTGAATGGCGGATCGCTCTTTATGTGGCGTAAATTCTTTGGTGATTCTGCGAGAATTATTGGTATCGACCTAAACCCTGCAGCAAGAAAATGGGAAGCGTATGGGTTTGAAATATTTATTGGTAGTCAAGAAGACCCAACTTTTTGGACTAAATTCTGCGAATCCGTCAAGGAGATCGACGTTGTATTGGATGATGGCGGGCACACTTATTTACAACAAATTATTACCACTGAGCTCCTTCTTGATCAGATCAAAGATAAGGGGATGCTCATTGTAGAGGACACCCATACGTCTTACATGTCTGGCTTTGGAGACCCAAAAATTGGGTTCATGAACTACATTTTACAGTCGATTCATCGCATAAATTCTCGTTTTGGCTCCTTCCAGCCTCCTCAAGCAGACCGCAGAGTTTGGTCAGTGGAAGTTTTTGAGTCGATTGCAGCATTTAAAGTCGATAAAAAAGCATCGCATTTGAAGTCCAGGCCAGTTTGGAATCGAGAGCTAGCGCCGGGTGAAATGGCAAAAGATTACCGGCACGAAAGGGTAGCGGTTACCGAGGCGGACAAGAAAGTCGTTGCCAAGGTGTTAACGCGCGCTTTCCAAATACATCCCAAGTAGTCCTGTTTCCTTTTGTCAGCAACAGACTTATGACTATCGGGGGAAACTGTCTGGCAACCTCCTCAAGGAAATCTTTGCTCCAACAATAATAGCGATTGGGATTGATGCCTTCCTGACGGCACAGCTCTGCAACCGAGTTCTCGCCTCGTAAACCATCTAGGATTATACGAATCTTCTCCTCGGTGGAGAACTTGCGTCGGGTGTTACGGGGTATTTCCTTGACCGTCTTTTCTGTGTTTGACATGCTCATGATGATACTCCTGTACTTCAGTTTAAAAGTAGCAGAACTATCGCTTAGTGAATCAGGTCGTTTGGTACCATCGTGGCTGACGCCACACAAACAAACCACGCCATTCAGTACTTCCTCCCGAGTGTCCGGGTGCTCAGAGGGCATCGCTTGCTGACTCGACCTTCTCGATACCCATATTTTTGAGCGTAAAGCTGTAAATGTCGGCGTACTGATCCACGATTTTCTCGATGGGTGTTCCCGCTCCGTGACCGGCGTTACTGTCAATGCGAATCAGAATTGGGGAGTCCCCGGCATGATCATGTTGTAGTTGCGCTGCAAACTTATAGGAGTGAGCCGGGACCACGCGGTCATCGCGTTCGGCGGTGGTGACCAGTGTTGCGGGGTAGTCGGTCCCCGGTTTGGTGTTGTGCAAGGGGGAGTAGCTCAAAAGGTACTTAAACATCTCCTCGCTCTCTTCTGATGTTCCGTAATCATAAGCCCACCCCGCGCCGGCGGTGAAGGTGTGGTAGCGGAGCATATCCAGTACCCCGACACCCGGTAGAGAGACTTGAAAGAGATCGGGTCGCTGAGTTGTTACGGCACCGACTAATAATCCGCCGTTAGAGCGACCAGTGACCGCCAGTCGCTCTTTGCGAGTGTAGCCTTTATCAATCAGGAACTCAGCGGCCGCAATGAAGTCGTCAAACACATTTTGTTTTTGGGTCTTTGTGCCGGCTAGGTGCCATCGCTTTCCGTACTCGCCACCGCCTCTAATATTGGGTACGGCGTAGATACCTCCTAATTCCAGCCAGGCGGCGACGGTGCTGCTAAACCGCGGTCGGATACTGATATCAAACCCGCCATAGCCGTAGAGTAGCGTGGGTGTGCTGCCATCCAGACGTGTGCCTTTGGCATAGGTAATGATCATTGGGATTCGGGTGCCGTCCTTGGAGTTAAAAAAGACCTGTTCGGTCTTAAAACGGTTGCCATCAAAGGGTGACTGGGAGGCACGATAAAGGGTTGTTTCACCGCTATGTGGATCGAGCGCAAAAATTGCCGGCGCAATGCGGTAATTGGTGAATGTGAAATAGAGTGCCTCTTGATCTTTCTCACCGCTAAAGCCTGACGCTGTTCCTAGATCGGGCAGTTCAATATTACGAATCATGCGACCTTTAAGGTCGAACTGTGTGACACGACTGATGGCATCGACCATGTACTCTGCAAAGAGAAATCCCGCGCCTGAATTGGCGTTAAGCACAAACTCCCCCTCGGGAATGACATCGATCCACTGACCGGGATCCGGCAATTGAGGATCGATGGCGATGACGCGGCCGTTTGGCGCATCTTTGTTAGTCTCAATCAGCAGCAGATTATCGTCACTCTCCAGCAGCGAGCCGTCTGCGGACTCATCGGCAAAGAGAACAATGAGTTGATCATTGTCCGACGACAAATCTTTCACGAACAATCGGTTTCCTGAGGTCGAGTTGGCCGCACTGATGACAAGATAGCGCCCGTCTGCGCCGACATCAGCACCTACGTATCGGTGTTTTTCCTCGTCGGACCCACCGAAGATGAGTTCATCGCTACGTTGGGGCGTGCCGAGCCTGTGAAAGTAAAGCTTGTGCTGATCTGTTTTAGCTGACAATTCACTGCCGTCTGGCTTGTCGTAACTGGAGTAGAAAAAACCGGTGTTGCTCATCCATTCGATACCAGAGAATTTGACGTCGACTAACGGCGGTTCAAGAACCACCCCAGTTTCCACGTCGCGAATCACAATCGAGCGCCAATCGCTCCCGCCTTCGGACAGTTGGTAGGCGACTAGACTGCCGTCTTTGGAAAAACTGACGCCTGACATACTGACCGTGCCGTCGTCGCTGAATGTATTCGGATCTAAAAATACCTGCTCGGCTAAGTCTTCTGTCTCACGAAAGAGCACGCGCTGATTCTGCAAACCTGAGTTTCGGTAAAAATAGCGTGTCCCACCCTCAAAAAAAGGCGCTGTTTCGCGTTCAAAGTTGAGTAACCGGGCGACGGTTTTCTTGACGTCATCCCTGAGTGAAATCGCATCAATGAAGCTGCGCGTACTCGTGTTTTGTTGGCTTATCCAGGCTGAGGTATCGTCACTTAAGTCGTCTTCAAGCCACCGATAGGGGTCCGGAACGTCGGTTCCGAAGTAGGTGTCCATGTGGTCACCTCGACCTGTTATGGGATCAGCCTGAGCTCCAGACGATAGGTTCTGGTCGGCATCTATTGGCTGTTCGGTCTGGCCGCAGCTCGTGACAAATACGATCAAAGAGATTAGAACTAAATAAAGTTTCATGGTGCGTTCTTCCTAAAGTAGGTTTCTCGACAAGTGGATCGATAGACACGGTAACCCATCTGTACGGCCAATTCCTACACATCTGCTCCACAAAGCTGGATACCGGCTCAAGGACGGGGCTACCGGTGCAGAGTTGTTCGTGCCAGGTTTCGAAGGTGAGCGAAAAAGATCTATAAAACCAGCAACGCGAGCACTCACCGCAGGCACTGCCCGAGCTTGCATCCATGATCTCATGCCTCCACGACCACTTTCTGGACGACCAGTTACTCCCGACACCCCATTTATACTTCTTATACTTTTTCGGCTCGAGAAATGTCCCTAATGCAACGTATGTTTGCGCGGCGCCGCTCGCATGAAGCCAGCATTGCAGATGGGTGGTGATTTTTACGATAGTTTCGGAGTAGCGGGCGTGTAGGTGTTGTTATTGCGTATGTGAGTGGGAAAGGCGTTGCCGCTGCTGGCGTGTCTGCAAACGACAGCTTATCGAGATAGAACGATCGTTATAAAGCCTATGGAACAGCAAAAACTTTCTCAATTCCTCATACATTTACTCCTCAAGGAATCTCGCTAGTTGCTTGCTCCGTGCTTAGCGCTCGCCACCATCGCTTTAACATCAGCCAACAGCGCCTTCGCGTCAAAAACCACGCCGTCCTTGATGGTATAACTCACACCGCCCTTTCGACCCAAGGTATTGGTCTCTCGATCGAGGTACATATGTCCGGTTCCATAGAGCAATTTGAAGTTAGCAATGGGATCCCCATTCACCAGCACGATATCGGCGCGCCGGCCCGGTGTAATCGAACCCGTCACATCGTCGATGCCTATTAGCTCTGCACCATTGCGGGTCGCTGCCTGAATAACTTCCAGCGGATGAAACCCGGCTTCTTGTAGCAGCTCTAGTTCGCGGATATAGGCGAAGCCAAATACTTTGTAAATGAACCCCGCGTCTGAGCCGGTCGCAACTCGACCGCCCGCATTTTTGAAATCGTTGACAAAGCGCATCCAACGATTGACATTATTTTTCCACGCCACCTCATGGCCTGTGGTCCAATCAAAATGATAAGAACCGTGTAACCGAGGGTCAGGCTGAAAAAACTGATTGAGCGCCGGCCAGGTGTACTCCTCATGCCACTCAGCGCGCCGCGCACGCATAACATCGCGATTAGCCTCGTAAATCGTAAACGTAGGAACAAGCGTAAAATCCAGTTCGACGAGTTCGTTAATGGTGTTGGCCCAAGTCTCCGTGTCGGGCCCAGCGGCTTGCAACCACAAATTGCCTGCCTCGCCAAAACGCCATTGCTCATCTGAGTAATTATAGCCTTTGGGATAATTTTGAATCGTGCGGTCTGTGAACATCGCCTCTGGAAGACCGTACCAATGCTCCATACTGTCTAAGCCTAAGCGCGCGCTATCCAAGACATTGATATCGTAAACACCATTCTGATCATGGTGATTGGCGGTACCCATTCCCAATGTCTTAGTCACCTCGTAAACAGCCGTAAGTGCTTCTTTGGTGCCACCTCGCAGCTTGACCCCTTGTGCTCCTCGAGCCTGCACTGCCTGTACCCAAGCTTGCGCTCCCTTAGCATCCGTAATGTCGGAACCCGGAAACATGGCGTAGGGGACAATGGTGGGTGCGACAATATCGTTAGACGCACTGCGCTTGGCATGCTCTACCGTCCATTGCAAACCCATCACTGAACCGACATCTCTCACCGTTGTAATGCCGTGAGCAAGCCATAGCTTAAAGACATACTCAGGAGGGGTGATCGGCCCCGCAAGACCCTGCAGTGGGTTGCCAATGTGTACGTGAGAATCGATAAAGCCCGGTAAGGCCGTCATGCCAGCGGCATCGATTCGCTGTTCACCCGGCAAAGCCTTTGGTGCGCTCGAAGTAATTGCCTTGATCAGGTTGCCTTCGACGACGATAGATACCGGCCCTCGCGGCGGCGAACCCAAGCCGTCGACAAGCATCGCATTATCAATGACTAATCGTTCATAGGGACCCTGACCTTCGTGGCTGGCACGCATGGGGGCAATGCTGGGCAGTGTTATGCCCAGCTGCTTTGCAAGGTCTGAGCCTAACTCACCGGGCTCGCCGGCAACACAATACGCAGAGAACGTAAATAGGCAGCAAAGCACTGCAGCTCTAAACATGGGGGTATCCTCTTCTGCCAAGGCAAATTGTTTCGATGGGAATTGTCTCTAGGCGGAGACTTTAACGCGTATCACCTATTCCGTACCAGCATCGCGATCGGTACAGTTCGCTCTCATTTATGCGAACGTGTCATCGAGCATCAACCCAGTGACGCCCAATGAATATGCACGTGTCATTGAAAACAAACACGGGCAGATGATCTCACGAAGCGCTTTTTCACGCGCACCCTTTTTGTCCTCTCCAGCTTCGCAACCAAGGGCCCGATGGAAAGATACAGCGGCATAGTCCACGGTGTGATAGTTCCCGCTACACCCCTGAGTTGGCAAGTGACTTTGGGTGTATTCGAGCTGGCGAACAGGGTTTATATATTTCCTATACTTGTCCAGGCAGCAGGCTTAGACTTTACGCTGTTGGAAGTGGCGGGTCCGCTCTTTTCCTAAGAGCCAGTGTCGAGGAGCAGGAAGGACTTTACTGTCTAGCCGTGCCAGTAACAGACGATATGGCCATGGCCAGGGGGGGCGAGAGATCTTTGGGTAGCCGAAGAAAATGGCAAGCATTGCATTGAAGCGCGACGACAATACGGCGGAGGGATGGACCGAACGCCATGGCATCCGATTCAGGAACATCAGGGCCGACCTGACAGGAAAAATCAATGACGCCTCTACAATGGAAGAGTGTGTCAGTACAGAAAATACTGGAGGGGTATCTATTCCGTGGGTGATGAGGGCATGTTAAAAGCCAGAAGGGTGGCAAAAGTCGATGCTCTCGAATTCGCGCCACAGGCTTGTTTACAGTGGGAATGGGCCAGATCACCATGACGGTACACGTACAGCAATGGCAAGCACGGGGCGAGTACGTATCGGCCTCGGGACACGATTTCTTTTACATCGATGAAGGCGATCACACCAAGCCCACCTTACTCCTGATACACGGTTTTCCCACCTCCAGTTGGGATTGGGCACCGGTATGGGATGACTTGCTGCGCCAGTACCGCCTTGTGGCGATGGACATGCTCGGGTTTGGTTTTTCCGACAAGCCCAATCGGCGCGACTACACCATTCATGGTCAGGCGGACCTCGTCGAGGCGTTGATTGATCACCTGTCGCTGAACCAGTTTCACGTGCTAGCCCACGACTATGGCGATACGGTGGCGCAGGAGCTGCTGGCCCGACGCCAGGCGGGCTGCGCGCGAGGCGAGATGCTGAGCTGCTGTTTTCTCAATGGTGGCCTGTTTCCGGAAACACACGAGGCCTTGTTAACCCAGCGCCTTTTGCTAAGCCCCATCGGCCCTTTGCTCAATCGCCTGTCGGGCAAGAAACAATTTAAAAATGCATTCAACAAAGTGTTTGGCGCCGATACGCAACCCAGTGATGAAATGATAGATGCCTTCTGGTCCCTGATCAATTTACACGGCGGCAAACATATTTTTCACAATCTGATCACCTACATGCGTGATCGCATCGAGCACCGTGAACGCTGGGTAACGGCCTTGCAGAATTCTGTCATTCCTCTGGCGCTTATCAACGGCTCGGTAGACCCGGTATCCGGTGCCCACATGGTGGCTCGCTACCAGCAGTTGCAATGCCGACTCGATTACCTGAAAGAACTGCCCGCAATTGGACACTACCCCCAGGTAGAGGCGCCGATGGACGTGACCGCGAGTTACCTGGAGTTCAGGCGCGCGCTGTAAAATGACAGGCATTCTGACCATCATCGGGCTTGCGTTTGCAATTCGCGCTTGAGCGCTCATAAATTTTGTAAGGAGCGTGATGTCGCCGAGACGTTTGAGCGTCAGTCCAAAAACATCCGGCTAGGACAATTCAAGCCTCTGGCCGCTTTGAACTCCTGACTATCGGAAACTGTATGGCCGGTGGAGTATTTATCGGGGCGGGGCTAATCCACACTCTTGCAGACTCTGCATCGCTGTATGGACAACTAATGCCCGGATTAGATTTTCCCATATGGGCGGCAACAGCTGGCCTATCAGTAATGTTTTTACAAACAGTACGGCGTTAGCCGCGAGTGCTGTTGCAGGGCTACTGCTCATGGCCTTACTCGCCATTTACAGCTGAATAGCAGAGCCACTACAACACCATTCTGGCGCCGCGCTAGGGTGCACTCTACCCCCATCAAGACGGTTGTCGAGATCAGGGTTTTAGTGCACCGAAAAACCAGAGGGCCTATCAACTCTCCGCCAACTGCGCGGCTTGATGCGAATGGATTCGAAGCACAAGCCAAGGCACGCACTGGTATGAGAGTGATGATGGCGAGGATGTCTATAAACACCAACGTCTGAGCCTAACGATCGGAGACCGTGCAGGCTGGGGTGTTAAGTCTTTCCAATTGGGGTGGGCGCGCAAGGCCAACATCATTACCGGACCTTGGGTGAGTATTAAGCTTCGGAATGTCTCGGTCAGACCAGTGGATCTGCTAGCGCCCTTACTGTTGGATTGGATAGGACAAATAGTGACCCAGTCTTGCGGTCCTGGTTAAAGCCGCCGGTCATTCGCTAAGTGGCTGAAGCTGCTCTTCGCTTCGCGGGCGACCAGGTTTACCAAGAACATTGGCTGTATGTCAGACGTGCTGCGGCGGTGGCAAAGTCACCAATGCCAGAAAACTAATCACAGCAAGCCCAATAAGGTAGTAAGCAGGTGACGCCAGATCGCCGGTGCTGTGAATGAGCCAAGTGCACACCATAGGAGCCGTTCCCCCCAATAATCCCAACACTGCATTGTAGGCAATGCCGATCCCAGTATTACGAACATCTGCAGGAAACGCCTCGGCTAGCACGGCGGGCATAGGCCCTTGAATCATGCTGATTAAAACAGCAAACACCAGACCCGCTATTACCGCGCTGAGGAAGCTACCCGTATCAATCCATAGAAATAATGGATACACCACCAAAGCCATCAAACCAACGCCTGATAGCAACACTCGTCGGTAACCGAGTTTATCGCCCGCAAGACCCGCTAACGGGATCAGGCAGAGAAGAATGAACATAGTGGCGGTATTAATATCGAGCGCATGCTCAATCGGTAATGGGAGAATGCGTGTCTGATACGCGGGCATCCAAACGAAGCAAACAAAAAATCCAGTGGCATAAAGGCACATAGCGGCGATCAAATGGAGGACGCCACCCATGTGTGAGCGCAAGACTCGCTTTAACGGCAAGTCATCGTCGCTGCTCGCAACCGGCTCATCCGCAAGCGCCGACCGCAACCACTGACCAAAAATAAAAATAACGAATCCCAGCAAAAAGGGGATGCGCCAGCCATAGTCCGCCATAGCCTCCGTCGTCACAAGCGACTCAGTAATATCGACAACGACCGACCCTAACAAGATCCCTCCGACCCCTCCGAATAAGGCCCAACTGCCATATAATCCTTTGCGATTCTTAGGCGCCGCCTCGACCAGAAAAGTAATCGCAGCGATGAGTTCACCACCAACGGAAACACCCTGAATAAGACGCAGCAAAATCAACAGGACGGCCGCCGCGGCACCCCATTGGTCGTAAGTAGGCAATAGGCCAATCATCACTGTTGGAACGGCCATCATAGCAATGGACCACTTCAGAGCCATCGTTCGGCCCAGTCGGTCCGCCACATGGCCAAAGATGATCCCTCCGAGCGGTCGCATCAAGTACCCCGCAGCGAACACTCCGTATGTCTGTATCAGCGCCACCATGGGGTCCTCGTCGGGGAAAAAAAGAGGACTTATGATTGGCGCGAGAAAACCAAAAACAGCGAAGTCGTACCACTCCAATACGCTGCCCACTGCACCTGCAATCTGTGTTCTTACTCGCGACATCATGTCTTCCTCAGTTTTTTACCGCCGGCCATCGGACGGCTATCAACGCTTCCCAGACCAGTATCCCATGGCCGACAGCACCGAGAAACGCCTCGGTTGACTGATGACGATGGTCGACTCCCTCATGGCTCATCTGCGAGACAGGGAACAGAACACCCTCACCCTACCTGGCACCACCGACCCGGGCGCCACCTAAGACAAGGTGTATTGAGAAGGTGAAACCGCGCAGCGGTCAATAAGCTGGCGTGGGCCATGCGCAGCATCAAGAGGGGGTCTCCTAGGGTACATTGCCTCTTTTCGCTGGGAAGCGAATCCAAAATCATAACGCTCAATCAGCAAGGACGCTAGAAATCTCATGGCAGGGACCTTTGCGGTACCCCTTGAGGAATAGACCGATATGATTGGCATGATCAACACAGGAACCCTATTTTCAGGGCATTAAACGGGTCATTCGCGAGCTTATCCAGTTCAGTCAACAGAATCAGTGAGACCATCCCTTCTTCAACAGGCTGTCTACGTGTTCTATACTTTGACCACCAATAACATTATGAAACGGGGGCCCCGCCAATGCGATCTGCGTTAACTGCACTGCTCGTTCTCTGCTTGCTGCTGGCCGGTATCCAGCGCGCGGCAAGCGGTGACAATCAACCGACCGACACGCCAGCAACCACACCGGCCCTACCGGATGCTGATCCGGTTCTAGAGTATGTCTGGCTCTCCACCGGTGATGGGTTTTCCGACACGAAACTGACTGATCTTGCCGCCGACTGGAATCTACGCGTTGATGCGGGTGGTTATGAAATCATCACCGCGAACATCCTCATGCCCCAGTTCCCTACCGATGACTTTGATCTGGTCTGGGTGCTGCTGTGGTCGTCTCAAACAGCGCGTGATGCCGGCTGGGATCATTGGAACGCCCATCAGGCCGAAGATTGGCAGGCTTCCGTAGCGGGTGTTTTGCAATCTCCACCCACGGGTGTTTATTCTTTTTCTCCCCACTGGGGCTACACTAGTCCAGCCTTCAAGCTGAAAGCAGGGGATTCTTTTTTCTCGCAATTTCATTTTTGTGGGTGGCGCGATGGTAACGATGCCAGTCAGCAGGCGGCATTTCAGGTGCGCTACAACGAGTGGGCGTCCAACGGTGAGCCGTCGGGCACGTACGGTTATCTAACCCTCGAACCCCACTCTGCGCTGCCCTCTATCGACCTTGTCTGGCTGGATATTTTTGGCAGCGATGCGACCCGGCAGGCTGGGGCAGCGCGTTGGCAGGGGTCCGAGCTACAGTCAGTCTGGAACACCATGGTGTCCTGCGACAGCTATTCGTTTTCTAGTACAAAGATCCGGAGTTAGGCAAAGGTACTCACAAACAGCTGAAGATGCCGGTATTTATGCGGTGTAGAAAGATCTCTTATACTCCCCCCTTGAGGCATAAACGTTCTTCAGAATTGCCTCCCACAAGCAATGGGGGCGCAACCCGATGACAGATCGCCAGATACGCTCTGGCCCTCAAACGTCGCTAACTTGTTGCGTAAGCTCAGGTTGAACCTGAAGTAGAGCCAGACGGCGTAGCTGATAGTGTCCGACGGCAATCAGTGTCGATGGTATGTGTTCATTCAGCAATTTTACCAACTTTGCCCAACTTAGCTTGTCAGTATCCTAGGGGGCATCCCTTCGCGAGGTACAAGGCGGAAGAGCTAGCCGTCTTAGTTCCACACTTTATAAGATCCAGAGGAATGTTTGGCGTCATAACAAAGGCGATCGCAGTTTGGTTATGACTTTGCGATCGTATCGGGTCAGTGACTTGAGGCCTGTCGACGGGGTAGGCTCACCTACAGAGATAAAACAGAGCCGCGACCACGGGCCGATTCCCACCATGGTGCCGGACTAAGATGCGGTTGCGTAGCGTAGAGAAATTTTGCCGTGAAACGAACGTGCTATGACGTTAAACACTGACCATAACAGCGCCTCGATGCTGGGTATTGACTATGGGCAGTGGATCAAGCTGATCGTTTATTCGCTGCTGCTGGTCAACTTTAGTTATTACATTGTCGACGATCTTAATAAGCTCAGTCATACCTACCATGAGGGTTGGAAATGGTTCGACTGGACCTCGGCCTTCGCAACAAGCCTAGATGAATCCGGCTGGTTTATGTTGTTGTTCCTGCTGGAACTAGAAACCTACGTTCTGTCGGACGCTGCTTTTACCCGATTTCGGATAGCACTGATGCTGGCCGTAAGGGTCTTGTGCTATCTGGTGATAGGTCATGCCGTCGTTGCCTATACCGACCATCTTCTTGACCTCTTCAATCGGCAGCAGCACCTCGACACCACGTTGTGCAGTTTTGTTGGGGAGGAGCTGTCGTTTACGCGAAATTTGGCGTACTGGGTGCTGGATGCGGCGAACTGTGGCTCGCTATCAAGCGATCATGTGTTTTTTGTTTTCTCTCAGGGGCAGTTGGTTACCGATCCCTCAGGAATGGAGGTGGAATTGGAATTGGCCTGGGTGGATTTGGTCGAGGTACTGGTCTGGCTATGTATTCTAGCCATGATTGAAATGCAGGTGCAGCTTCAGGACCGTGGTATCACTCAGGGGCGATTGCTGGTCTTCGCCCACATTATGAAATTGACGCTTTATAGCGTTCTATGGTTCATCTGCGCCTATTGGCTTTATCGTGGCCACTGGGTATTTGCTTGGGATGAGGCGCTCTGGATTCTGGGCTTTGTCGCGATAGGCATGAACCTGTCCCAGTGGCGTAAGGAGATTGAAGCGGACGTCGGTGCGTCGCGTCAAACCTGACCGCAGGCGACCGTCGATTTCAGGTCACCTGGGGCGGTGTTGCCCGTGCTCGGGCGGGCGCCCAGAATGGCTTCGACACCGCGGCACAGCGGGCAATTTTTGGTGATAGCATAGTTCACGCTGGTAAGCGGTTTCTGCTCAGATGTCGCCGCGCAATGCTTTGGTATCGATCATAGCCAGAGCAAACCCTAGGCTAGCTGAGGACAACACCCGAGTATTGTCGCTCGGCAGGTAGTACAGCTTCGACCTTGTACCTGAGACTCATGCCGTAGGTATGCGGCACATCGTAGGAGTCTCAGTAATGGTCTGATCGTTCAGCACTGTATCGCCTGCACAGTGCTCGTCGACAAACTGCCAGCTAACATTGGCCTGCCACGGCATGCCATGTTACATCGCACATGTCATTAGCGCCTTTGATAGCACGCCTTTGTTACTTTGGCCGCGCGCTACACGTCGCTGGCCGCGGTTTTTTTCCATTGATAATAAATGACCGGGATCACCAGCAGCGTCAAGACCAGCGCACTGACCATTCCGCCCACCATGGGCGCCGCTATGCGGCTCATCACTTCAGAGCCTGTGCCCGTACCCAGCAAAATAGGCAACAGGCCCAATATAATCGTAGCGGCAGTCATCACCACTGGGCGCGCGCGCATGCCCGCGCCCCGCGTCACCGCCTCTCGGAGGCGGGCTGGCGTCGGCTCCACGCCTTCGGCCTGACACTCGCGCATAAGCGCGTCATAAGATTGGTTCAAATACACCAGCATAATGATGCCAATTTCAACTGCAATGCCTGCCAAGGCTATAAACCCCACAGCCACCGCAACAGAAAAATTGAAGCCCAGTAGGTACATCAACCAAATTGCACCCGAGAGTGCCAGTGGTACGGCACCCAAAATCATGACTACCTCGGCGAAGCGTCGGAAATTCACATACAGCAACGTTGCAATAACCAAGAGAGTGAGCGGCAGTACATAGGCCAGTTTCTGCTTGGCGCGCAGCATGTACTCATACTGCCCAGACCACATTAACGAGTAGCCCGGTGGCAAGTCGACCTCTGCTGCGACAATAGCTATCGCCTGCTCAACATAGCTACCGATATCCTGCCCCGCAATATCGATAAACGTCCAGCCATTAAGCCGCGCGTTTTCACTTTTGATCGCTGGCGGGCCATCATCGACATAAATACGTGAGACATCACCTAAGGTTATCTGTTGTCCCGTTGCCGTGACGATAGGGAGTAGCGCCAGCGCCTCTGGAGAATCCCGATAGGACTGGGGATAACGCACGTTTACAGGATAGCGCGCAGAACCTTCGATAGTTTCTGTGACCGACATACCGCCAATAGCCGTCGCGACTACTTGCTGTATATCAGCAATGTTGAGGCCATAGCGCGCAGCTTGTTCGCGGCGTATATCGACCTTGATATAGCGGCCACCGGCAACACGCTCAGCATAAACCGAGGCCGTACCCGGTAATTTTGCCAGCACAGTCTCCAAGCGTTGACCTATCTGCTCGATGACGGCCAAATCAGGACCGGCCACCTTAATGCCTACAGGGGTTTTGATACCCGTAGCCAGCATATCGATTCGTGTTTTTATCGGCATCACCCAAGCGTTAGTGAGCCCCGGAAAACGCACCAGACTGTCGAGCTCAGTCCTGAGACGCTCCGGTGTCATACCGGGACGCCACTGATCTCGTGGTTTGAATTGAATGACCGTCTCAATCATTGTCAGGGGCGCCGGATCGGTCGCAGTTTCAGCGCGTCCGATCTTGCCGAATACATGCGCTACTTCAGGCACGCTGGCAATTAATTTGTCGGTCTGCTGCAAAATTTCCCGCGCTTTGCCCACTGACAAACCCGGATAGGTTGTGGGCATGTACATCAAATCACCTTCGTCTAACGGTGGCATGAATTCACTACCCATCTGTGTCACGGGCCAAAAGCTGATGCCGGTGACTAACACCGCCAGTAATAATGTGCTTTTAGGCGCGCGCAACACGAGCGCCAGCACTGGCAGATAGCTGCGCATCAATAAGCGATTAATCGGATTACGATCTTCAGCGAGGACTTTGCCGCGAATAAAATAGCCCATGAGTACCGGTACAAGCGTCACTGCAAGACCGGCACTGGCTGCCATCGCATAAGTTTTGGTAAACGCCAACGGCGCAAACATACGCCCCTCTTGCGCTTCGAGTACAAAAATCGGCAGGAAACTGACCGTAATAATGAGCAGACTAAAAAATAGCGCCGGCCCTACCTCTGATGCTGCATCTGCTACCACTTGCCACCGGTTTTCTCGGGTTAAGGGCGTTCTCTCAATATGCTTGTGCAGATTTTCAACCATGACAATAGCGCCATCAGTCATAGCACCAATGGCAATAGCAATGCCGCCCAGAGACATGATGTTGGCGTTAATACCCTGAAGATGCATGATGGTGAATGCCGCCAGAATGCCTATGGGTAGCGTTACAATCGCCACCAAACTAGAGCGCAAGTGAGACAGGAACACGATACTGACCAAGGCGACGATCAGGAATTCCTCAAGCAATTTTTGCCAGAGATTATCTACAGCACTTTCGATGAGACCCGATCGATCGTAGACCGTCACCAGCTCCACACCGGGCGGCAGCCCCGCTTTTAGCGACTCGAGTTTGGCTTTGACACCGTCAATCGTCAGCTGCGCATTTTCACCGTATCGCATCACCACAATGCCGCCGACAACCTCTCCCTCGCCATCAAGATCTGCCACGCCTCTGCGCATCTGTGGTCCGATAACGATTTCTGCAACATCGCGCAGCATTAACGGCACACCGTTGACATCTTGACCCAGTGGCACGGCACCTAAATCCTCAACACCCGCCAGATAGCCGCTGGCACGGACCATATACTCGGCTTCGGCCATCTCAATCACTGATGCGCCAACTTCTTGATTCGCGCGTGTAATAGCACGCTGTACATGCGCCAATGGCATGTTGTAAGCGCGGAGTTTTTCTGGATCAACCACTACCTGATACTGCTTGACCATACCGCCTAAGGTCGCAACTTCGGCCACGCCAGGCACTGTTTGTAGCTCGTACTTTAAAAACCAATCCTGCAGGCTACGCAGCTCACTGAGATCGTTCTGACCGGTGCGATCAACCAATGCGTAAAGATAGACCCAACCCACGCCCGTCGCATCTGGGCCCAGCTGAGGGCGCGCATCAGCAGGCAGCGTGGGCGCAACCTGTGACAGATATTCAAGTACTCGTGAACGCGCCCAGTAGAGATCGGTGTGCTCATCAAAAATGACATAGACAAACGAGTCACCAAAAAAAGAGTAGCCACGAACGGTCACCGCACCGGGTACCGACAACATTGCACTGGTGAGTGGGTATGTGATCTGGTCTTCCACGACCTGAGGTGCTTGACCCGGGTAGTTCGTTTGAATGATCACCTGCACATCGGATATATCTGGAATCGCATCAACCGGCGTGTTTTTTAGCGACCACAGACCGGCGCCCACTAACACGAGTGCGGCGAACAGCACTAACCCACGATTCGCAATCGACCAGCGAATAACCGTCTCTATCACCGTTGACTGTCCGGCCGTGATGGAGACTGATGATGATTTGAGTGATCCATACTCTGGTGGTCAACCTCAGCTGGCGCGTCACTAAGCTCTGGGGCCGCAACCTCGGGCTTCACGACCGTTTGACCGTGCATGCCAGCAGTCATAGTGCGGTGTTCATAGGTGTTTTTAGCAATCTTTGACATTGCGCCGGCAGACATAAGTGCCGCGGGAGTCTCTAAGCGCTTAAAATCGGAAGTCTTACTCGATTCAGAGTCGATTAAAAACTGCGCTGATGTGACAATGTGATCGCCCTCGGCTAAGCCCGCGAGAATTTCTACCTGCTGGCCTGCTATCGCACCTACCCGCACGGCCACCGATTTAAACTGGCCCTCTTCAAGCGCTAATACCACCCTGTCTTGACGTCCAGTGCGAATCAACGCCTCTCGAGGAATGACTAGCGTGGGCTGTTGCTCAGCAGTAGTAATCGATAGATTTGCAAACATTCCCGGCCGGAGCGCTAAGTCCTTGTTATCAATTTTAACGCGTACCCGCAATGTTCTAGCTACTACGTTCATGACTGGGTAAACATAGTCTACCTGACCCTGCCAACGACGATCGGGCAAAAAATCAAGGTGCATGGTCACCGTATCACCCTGCTGTACTTTGGCCGCTTGAGGTTCAAATATCTCGCCAATAACCCACACCTGATCCCAATTCGCAATACTCATCAACGCCATTCCGGGTTTAACATACATGCCCTCTCTGATCGATAACTCATTGACTACACCAGATCTAGGGGCATCCACAATGATGGTTCGGGAAATCTCTCGCGCTGATTCGATTCGATCAATCGCGCCCGCAGGCACTTGCAAACTGAGCAAGCGCTCGCGCGCAGCATCAATAAGCACCGCATTCTGGCGCGTTAACGCCAGCAAAAATTCTTCTTGAGCATTGACCAAGGTCGGGGAATACAGCGCATAAAGCGGCTCACCCACGACAACCGGGTCACCAGCTGCGGTGACAAAAAGCTGTTCAATCCAGCCCTCTACTCGGGGGTGAATATGACTGAACTGATCTTCATCAAACCGAACATAGCCCACCGTTTCTATACGTGACGGTAATATGTCGGTACGAACTAACGCAGTACGTACTCCAAGGTTATTCACCACCGCGGGGTCAATACGTACCATGCCTTTTGTCGCCGAATTGGTGGTCGAAAAGACGGGGACTAGGTCCATACCCATCGGTGATTTTCCGGGCTGATCGCGACGATAATTAGGATCCATCGGCGCGACCCAATAGATTGGCTTAGTAGCCGCGGATTCTTTCGTGGCAGTTGCTGAATTATCGGCGCTAAAGTACCCGATGATGGCGAGGCAAGCCAGCCCCACGAACAGTGCAATCAAGGTTGTCTTTATCGTTGGTTTCATGTTTCTCTCCGACATTAAAGAGCTTCAGCTGCGATGCTCACCTGGCTGCTATCGGCCAGTAAATAGTTGATTTTTGACGCGCTTTTTTGCTGCGCAACGGCAATACCTAGCCGCTCAATTTTAGCGTTCAACTCTGCAATACGCGCCGTGACCGCATCAGAAAAATTGCCAGTGTCGTTGTTGTAGGCCGCAAGACTCGAATCCGACTGCGCAGACATCTGTGGCAGCAGTGTAATGTCGAAGAGCACTGCCCGCTCATTGAGTCGGGTCAGTGACACCGCAGCTTCCTGAAAGTCGGCAACTAATGTCCGAATCTTTAGCTGCTTATCCGTTTTCAACGCAGCGACTCTTGCCGACGCCGCTGACACTTCCTTGTCTTGCCGATTAGTCGTAAACATCGGTACGTCAAAGCTGACACCGATAGAAAAGAGATCTGCTCGGTCACGGCCGAGTTGATCAGCATCGCGATAACCATACTGCGCCGTCAGACCCCACTCTGGCAGGTATTTTTGTTCTGCTATCGCAACGCTGGTATCGAGCGCCGCAAGTCGTTGATCAATGACTTGCAGCTGAGGATGCGCAGCAACGGCTTCGAAAGTAGCTTGTGCGTCCGATGCCAAAAGTAGCAATTGCGATTCGGACAGGCGCATCGAATTATCGGGTAGCTCAACGGCTAGCTCTGCCAGTGCACGAACCCCAATCCATTCGGACAATCTTCGCTGAGCCTGTTGACGCTGTTGAACTAGACGCGTCAACCGATCATCAAGACGCGTCAGCTCGACTTGCGCGCGAATTAAGTCTTGTTGCTGGGTGTGTCCGATCGCCGATACGTAACGTGCTCTTGCGGCGTCAACCAGCTGATCAAACAATGTACGCTCACTATCAATTAAGCGAATCGTCTCTTGTGCCTCATAGGCACTCAACCAAAATTGCTCAACGCGCGCACGGGCGGTTGCCTGCCGATCTAGTCGTAGCAGGGGCTCTTGCGCCGCTAGCTGCAATTTCTGCTTTCCAGATAAGGCGCGGGTATCACCTCGGGGAAACATCTGCGTCACGCCAACGAGCAGTTGTGTCATCGGCTCTTGGTTAATATCAAAGCCGTCAGTGGGAAAGTTGGCTGCCGCAAGATTAATCTTTGGGTCGGGCAAAGTGCCGACGGCTACCGCCTCATCACTGAGTGCCTGCTCTCGGTAAACGCTGCCAGACAACCAGGGGTCCGCTGACAGCGCCAAACTACTCGCCTCTTTAAGTGTCAATGGCTGCTCCACCATTTCAGCAAAGCTCACCATGATTGACAGTGGCAGGGCGAGCGTTAAACCAACGATCGCATACAATAAGCGTTGCATTACAGTCATCCTTTAACCATCTTAGTACCTACCTTCTGCACGCAGCATACTCGCCACCGACTCGAGTCGAGTCGATCAAAACAACTCTCTGGATCTTCTCGTTTGAAATGTCATTTCACCATCTCTTTAGGCTCACTTACAGCAGTTTCGCGGGCTTTACTATTCAACCCTTCAACAATTTGCTGAGCACAATCATCAACGTCCAGAGGGAAAACGAAAATATCAGACGCATCTAGCCCATCTCCATACAACACGGTTTTACCCACTCCAATTCGTTAACACGGCGGGAGATCAAGATTAATCGCACCTGACCACGATGTGCATAATTTACCGCTACAGCTTCACCCATCCCACTGGACGCGCCGGCAATCCGAATCACCTGCCGCAATCTGCTTCCCATATGTTTTATCACAGGAAATGCTTGGGAGTTCTTGTAAATCAGTTTAGTCTCTTAAAGTTGGCCATCTCGCTCTCCGCTATCCGATTAATCAGATGGCAGGCCCCCATAGTATGACCCGTGAGACTAACGGTGGTTCCATTATGACCTGCCTCCTCTAGACAGCAATATAAAGAGCCCATAATGCCAATATTGAACCTCAATCCCACCTTAAGCAGGTACGCACAGCTTTCCTTCATCATTCTAGCTGCTGGCTCGATCTTCCCGCTGGTCTACCTGCGACAGAACTTCGAGGTAACGCTGGTCGAGGCATTGGGTATTACTGGGTCTGATCTGCGCGATTGCTATGCCATATTGGGGTTCATTTTTGTACTCACCTACCTACCCAGCGGCTGGCTCGCCGATCGTGTTACGCCGCGTTTACTCATGGCATTCTCGCTGGTCGTCACCAGCTTGCTCGGCATTTGGTACGTCAGCTTTCCAGACCTATGGGCAGTCAAACTTATTTTTATGGGCTGGGGTATATCAACCGGACTCACATTTTGGGCCGCTATGCTCAAAGCCGTTGCATTGATGGCAAAGCCCAACGAGCAAGGTCGTTTTTTTGGTTTGCTCGACGGTGGTCGCGGCTTAGTGGAGGCGCTGCTCGCCACCATTGCAGTCGCACTGTTTGCCTGGGCGATAGAGTCGCTCGGACAGTCGAATGAGCTGGCGCTTAAAAAAGTTATTTGGATGTATATTATTTTTACCCTCTCACTCGCACCCGCAGTTTTGCTCTTTATCAACGACACGCGAACCAGCCAAGATGAATTACCCGAAGACATGGTGCATCAAAACAGCACATTGCACGATCTGAAGACCCTAGCCAGTAAACCTGAAGTCTGGCTATCTAGCTTTTGTATTCTCACCGGCTATCAGCTGTTTTGGGCAACCTACAGTATTTCTGCGTATCTACAGACTTACTTTGGATTAACCGCTGTTGCCGTAGGTACGATAACCGTCGCAAAACTTTGGATGCGTCCAATTGGCGCGACACTCGCCGGTTATATTGGCGATATATTTCCCCGTGAATTGGTCATTGCGGCACTATTACTATGCTCGGCTGCCGCACTTTTGTTTATGTCACTGCTACCGATCGGTACATCCTCCGCCGTTTTACTGAGTGTGGTACTCGGCGTTGGTCTCCTGACCTATGGTGTACGTGGCATTTACTGGGCGTTACTAGAGAGCTGCGACATCGAAGACAGGACTAAGGGTCTCGCGTTAGGGTTGCTGTCTTTCTTGGGCTATAGCCCAGATTTTTATCAGCCTTTGGTCAGTGCGCGTCTACTCGAATGGTTTCCGGGCAGATTAGGTTACGATATGTATTACTGGGGTGTATCAGGTATGGGTGTATTGGGTGCAATCGCCGCAGTGGCACTTTACAGGCTCAGCAACCACAACCTACAGCCAACACAACGAATAGACAAATGAGGTTATCCCCGCCTAACAACCGCACGTCTCAATCCATTATGAGGGTACTGATCAAGCTAACTTTTTGAAGCGAGGGAAATCCCACCGAAGCGGCTCAAACAACGGCACTGCTCCATTCTTCAAAGGCACTTGTGCTCAGATTGTGATAACACTGAGCTCAAATTGAAACGATCATAGAGCCAGACGGCGTAGCTGATAGTGTCCGACGGCAATCAGTGTCGATGGTATGTGTTCATTCAGCAATTTTACCCACCCGCCCGACTTCACTTGCCGGTGCCCTATAGCGTGGTGATCGCCGAGGTTGATATGAATCGGTCGACATTACCAGGCGTTTACGTCAGGATCTTTGCCATGAGGCTTTTGACATCCCCCAATGCTCATACTTGGCCAACCTTAGCCTGGTGCACCACCGCACTGGCCGGCGTTGCAGTCCCGGTTCTGTTTATGCTGGTGCTTTTGGTAGTATCCTCGCCTCTGGCTTTGGCAAGCGGCCCAATCTTCACCTTAGGTCTAATGGGCGTCGGTATCATTGCAGCTGCAACAGCTGGGCACTTCTGGATCGGCGGTGTTTTGGCATTGCTCAATGCAGCGTGTTTACTTGCGTTGGCACTCACGCTGGGCATGCCAGCACTGGCGCAGCCTATGTCAACCGCATTGGCCATGGTCATCGCCAGCGGTAGTTTCGCCGCACGAGGCGCTCTGTTTGCAAAAACTTTATCTAGCAGAGGATGGTTGATGGCTTCATTTGTCGTTGCGGGTGAGGCATCTGTTTTGCTCCTAGCCTCGGTTTTTCCTGGCGCGCTGCCGGAATGGTTTCTAGCGCTGCTACCTGCACAGTGGGCCAGCGTTGCAATCCAGACGGCGCTCACCGGGGCCGGCACATTTGCGGCACTGTCGGTCTTGATTGCGCTGGCTGGAACCGCGGCTACGACTTTGCTGGCGGCCAGACTTTGGCTATACCGCTGGCCTTATTTACTCATGTTCACAGCTTGGCTCGGCCTATCGGCGCTGGTCTATTTCTGGTCTGCACCGACGACGCTCAGTGGCGTTGAATGGCAGGACGATACTGCGCAGGCAGTTGCCGCACTTAGTGAGGTGCCACTCTTGCAGAGCGCGTTAGTGTAAACTGCCGCCCGCCCCCGGGGCCATACTAATAACCTCACCCACTAGCGAGCAGATAAACAGTAGCGCAACGACTGGCAGCGTGCGATTGCTGTTCTAATGGGGATGTGTAGCGTTTTAGAACCCGGGCAAGACAGGCGTCGGCGAGCCTTCGAGCGGTGGCATAGTCCAAGGCCATCAAGTGGGCTCCCCAGATCTGTTGTTCCATTAACGGTGTGTGCCCGAGGCTACAACCTCCATCCACGATCAGCGCCTGCCCAGTAATGTAGCAGCTCTCATCAGCGGCTAGACAGTGGAATAGCGCGGCCTGCTCGTCGGCTTCGGCATGGCGGCCCAGAGCGGTCGCCACACGACAGATTTCAGCCACTGCACGTTTTGCGTCATCGGAAGCGAGGAGGTGAAAGACCGCCGCCTGTTCTTCCAATGCCCCCGATGCCCTACCTGCAGAAGCCAAGCCGAGCATGATCTGGTCATTCACAGCAGTGGTCTCGGAAAGATTATTCGCCGCCACCCGAAGATGACTAAAACTATGCGTTCAACAATCGTTTATCCGCCAAGCCAGCCGCCAGCCTCGGCCATTCCAAGCGCCAGCGCAAACATCACCAGCGCAATCAGCGTATCCAGAACACGCCAGGCATTTGGCCGCTGCATGATTGGGGCCAGCAAGCTTGCCCCGTACCCGAGCAAGAAAAAGAACGCGAAGCTTGCCGTGGCCGCACCGGCGCCATAGGCCCATTTTGACAGGCCGTGAAACGACAGGGACACCGCGCCGATCAGCACAACGGTGTCAAGATAAACATGTGGATTGCCAAAGGTCAGCATCGCCGCTGTCGTCAGCACCGCCGTGACAGTGCTGACCGCTGGCGCATCCGTGTTGATCGCACCGCTGGCGCGGATAGCACTGCTAAGCCGCATCACCCCGTAACCGGCAAGCCACAGAGCCGCCAGCCCGAAGAGCACAGAGAGGTATTGGCTGACCGCGTCCGCGATCAACAGCGACAATCCTGCGACACCAGCCAAGATTAAGATCATGTCGGCACTGGCGCAGAACAACACCACAAGAAGCACATGCTGGCGAAGCAGGCCCTGCCTCAAAACAAAGGCATTCTGGGCACCAATTGCGAGGATCAATGATAAACCAAGGGCAAACCCGGTCCCATAGGCAGACAACAGCATATTCACTCTCTATTTTCTGAACACTCTATCTCTAATCAACGGTCTATACTCATCACGATGAATTAGACGCAAGTGATGAAAGCATACCCGCAAACATCCAACGGTACCTCCAAGCCGCAGGACATACCCGCTTTCACTCTATGTCACGTTTGGCTCACAGTGCTATCGCCGGGACAATGCTTGTCCGCGCTTGTGCGTTTTATATGGTTCAATGAGGTTTTCAAACAGAACGTTCAACATATGACAAACAAACACATCAATTACGTAGAGTTTAAAGCCAATGACCTTGGTGAAATAAAACGATTTTACCACCAAGCCTTTGGATGGCATTTTACAGACTATGGCCCCACCTACGTCTCATTTTCGGACAGCGGACTTGTCGGCGGTTTTGAAAAGTCAGACGAACGCATCGTGAATGGTGCGCTAGTGATTTTGTATTGTGATCGACTTGAAAGTATGCAAGATCAAGTGGTCGAGGCAGGCGGTAAAATCGCCAAAGAGATTTTTTCTTTCCCGGGTGGCCGACGATTTCATTTCATTGATCCAGCAGGAAATGAACTGGCGATGTGGTCTGATAAATGACAAGGTAAAGTATAAGAGGTACTAGGGGATGTTATAAGAAAATGTTCTCCTGTGATCTCGTTGCTGAACCGAAAAGGTTCGCCATTTTGTCGTATTTCTGCCCGGAATCGTGATTACCTGGGCGGCCCTGCACATCAATTGTGCTCTCTCCTCGCTCGGTGTCGGTGATCTGGAGCGAGGTAGCCAGAAAAAGCGCTTACGTTTCTTGGTCTTAGAGGGCCTTGTTTTGCCTCGCCCCCATCCTCATAATCGATGGGTCGTAGGTTCAAGTCCTACTGGGCCCACCATATTCGCGGGTATTTATAGATTGACCTCGCGTTAGCGTGACAATCGTGGGTCGTATCTTACAGACGGGAGTCGGTGAGTGTGGCCCACTGTGCGCACATAGGCCCCGTCTGCCAAACCGTCAGCACATCCGCTTTGGAATCAGCCAGACCATGAAACAGAGCACCCGTTTTCCAGTTCTGCTTGCGGCTCTTGGCGTGCTACTTTTTTCACTGCTGGATGCTTTGATGAAAGCGCAAGCGTTGGCCATGGGCACCTACAGCGCCATGTTTTGGCGTATGGCATTTGGCGTACTGTTCGCTGTACTGCTGTTTTCTCCAAGCCGGGTGAGGCCTATTTCCGGGCAGGACCTAAAAATTCATATGCTGCGAGCAACAGTCACTACCCTAATGACCTATCTGTTGTTTTTCAGTCTCACGCGCATTCCGCTGGCCCAAGCCATTGGTCTGTTTTTTATCGCGCCCATCATCGCCCTTTTCCTAGCAGCGCCCCTGCTAGGGGAGCGTGTCCATAGCAAGGCCAAAATAGCGGCAGGCTTGGGATTTATGGGGGTCGCTGTAGTGGTGGGTGGCGAGTTGCTGAGCCTCGATGCAGGCGGCGATATCCTGGGCTTGTCAGCGATTATTTTATCTGCGGTGCTATACAGTCTTTATCTCGTTCTACAAAGAAAACATGCGCTGATGGCTCGGCCCATGGAAATCATCTTCTACCAAAATATTATGGTGTTCGCGATACTACTACTCGGGGCGCCTTTCTTTGTCTCTCTACCTGCCAATGCCACGCAATGGGGCAGTGCAGCCTTGGCGGCGGCTTTTTCTGTGGGGTCCCTGGCATTGATGACAATGGCGTACCGGCGCGCCGAAGCACAGAAGCTGATATCCATTGAATACACTGCTTTTATTTGGGCCGCACTATTGGGTTGGTGGTTTTTTGCCGAAGGTCTTACGGTACAAACCCTGCTAGGCACCGGATTGATCGTCGCAGGCTGCCTGGCGAGCCTGCGCAGAAGTTAATGCGCTGTTAGCGGGCAGCCAATCGCCTTAGGCTTTATCACCAGCGGGCATAGCCGGGTTAACAACCATACCTACTGAGTATGGGGCCTTAGTGACTCAAGGTTTGGCACTATGAGCACCTTGCCGTTTCTGCCGCCCTGCGCCGCGCGTGTAACCGCCGCTTTGATGTCACCAACGGCGAAGCGCGAGTCAATATCGGCCTTTAGAACACCCGCTGCAATAAGAGGAATGATTTTTCCAAACACTGCCTGCTTTTCTTCTAACGTTGCAGTCTCATACCATTTTTGGAGCCAAAAACCACGATTGCGGATATCCTTAAAAATGGTCATTCCGGTATTTAATGTCGCTGGCTTTCCCGAAAGCATTCCATAAGCCACTATGGTTCCACCGTAACCTAAACTATTGGTGAGTCTGGTGTAAGTGTCACCTCCTACAGCGTCGAGAGCCAGGGCAACAGGCTCGTTGCCAGTGGCTCGAGTAATCTGCTCGGCTAAATCTGGACCGTCAATTAATACAACATCGGCGCCCTTGGCCATTAGCTCTTCGGCGAGTCCCTCACGGCGAACCACATTCACCGTTTTGATGCCGCGTTGCTTAGCGAGCTGAATGACATAACCACCAACAGCCGAGTTTGCAGCGCTTTGCACAATCCACTGACCCTCATCAAGATCCACAAAGGTCGTCAGCATTAGCAGTGCAGTGATCGGATTAACCGCTGACATACCCAGCTGCTCAATGACCTCAGGCCCTAAGCCATCCATATTGGGTAGAGGAAGAAACCCTGCTTCCTGGGCCACGACCTCATCCCTCCAGGTGCCCCCGCCTAAAATAAGAACTAACTGACCAACCTGTAAATAGCTCGTCTCAGCCGTTACTTCGACAACACGACCTACCCCTTCACTACCCGGCTTGGCAGGTAAAACCGCTTCTACTCCGTATTGACCGGCAATCTGTAACAGATTTGACGGGTTAATCGGGGCCGCTAAAACGCTGACTCTGACTTCGCCGCTTTTTAGCACTTGAGGTGCTTCTTCCTTAACGTAAAGTACGTCAGCCGGGTTGCCTATCTGGTTGAACTCGGTGTATTTCAGCATGCCTGAAGCAGCGCCGCTAGGGTCGCTATGGCCATCTGCATAAGATGAGGCCGCAGAACCCAAACCCATCGCCAGCGTTATCATTATTGAAAAATACTTCATAGTGTTAGTCCATTGGGTGTTTTACATTGTTTGGCTTTCCCGCCGTTAAATGACACGGTGGATTCCTCCTCTCGCATGGGTCCATCACCTACCTAGGCCTCACCCCGCTCAAACCATCGTCCAAGGTAGATTCCCACCATTGACCACAGTGCCGCTATACCGGCTCCCACGACGGCAACGGCGGCAAGACCCAGACCTAACCCTTGAGTCAAGCCGGTAAATAACCACGCCATTAACATATCACCACCACGATAGGCGACAATGTCAATAACAGGCTTGGCTTTGAAGCGGGCCTCTCTATCGACCCTGGTAAAAAGTACTTCACGAGCCGGCTTAGTCAGCCCATAGTTTCCGGCGCGCCGAATAATCTGCAAGGCCACAACAGCGCCAAGAAATGGGGACACTGCCACGATAATAAGGCCGGCACAAATCAGTATAGGGAGAAGTGCAATGGCCAACGGCATCCCAAATCTCCCAATAATGCGGCCAGTAGCAAACAGTCCCATTGCGATTGACAATACATTAACGGCGAGGTCCATTTGCGCCCACACCGCGGTTCGCTCAGTACGACTAAGTTCGCTCAGTAAATTCTTCAGCTCAAAGTAGACGAAGGAACTGATGCCGGTGTACAAAAAGATGAACAAACCAATGGCCATGAGATAGGGATTGGAAAAAAACAGCTTGAACCCGGCAAGTGAACTGCCTCCAATTTTTACCTCAGGTGTTACAGCTAAACTCTCATTGTGGAGATCTGATGATTTGAGGGACTGTAAATAAAAAATAAGGGGAATAGGCACAAGCAGCATAGCGCTGGCGAGTAACATGAGGTTATCTGTGCCTAGGGATGCCGAAAACAATGAGGGTATTGAGGGCCCGATAAGCCCACCCACGCTAGCTCCCGCAGCGATAATACCAAACAGTCTGCCGGCCTGCTCTTTACTGAACAGATCTGACATAAAGCTCCAAAACACCGATATATGGAAAAGGCTAAATACACTCACCCACACGTAAAATGATTTATCAACCAGGCTTCGATCAGCCATAGTTGACGCTAGGACAAAGAAAGATAAGAACGTTAAGGCAAAGATGCCGTAAATGGAGGGAACCAGAAACCGCAGTCGGAAACGGGACACTAAGACGCCATAAAAACCAACCACCGCGGTGCTGATAAAAAAGTTAAGGGTCCACAGCCAACTCACCTCCGCATCAGTCCAGTCACTAGCCATTGCGTCTCGCACGGGGCGCAAGATGTAATAAGCGGACATAAGAACAACCACAAAAAGAAATGAGCCGGCTAACGCCCTCACCTCATGCCCTTCCACCTTAGACACTATGCGCAGCATCTTATGAATGGGACTGTTACTGCTGTTATTTATTTTTTCTGTTGGGTTCAAACGAACTGTGCTCCACAATGATAAGGGTCAGGCCGTTTCCAAAAATAGGGCGAGCGTTTAAAGAGCCGGGATTAGACCACGTTTTTTCATCAGTAAATAGAACCGTTTATAGATCTGGTCGTTCAATCGGCGGCAGCGACACCTACAGCTTGCAAATAATGCCTTCCGATGGATTCATAATCCCTGCACAAATATCGGTATAACGTACGCCCAGCGCCTCGACACTATCGACCTCATTGAGCACAAGCCAGGTTGCTGCTTTGGCCGATGAGCGCTCAAGAAAGGCCTGCAGTCGTCGATTAAATTCGCCCGGGGCCAACGCTTTTGTTCGTTCTACCATATAGGTGGGCGCAAAGAACATCTCGTGGGGTTCCTGGGGCGCGCCCGCGCTAACAGCAGCTTTGTCCCAATGGGTTAAACCAACACTCATGTAGTAGTTCAGCAAGCCGGTAAAGTGATGTCGCAATCGTTGTGCAGTCTCGCCATTGCCCGCCATGTCTACAACGACAGTCGCCAAAACAGACAGCGAGTCGATGGCGTCATAGGCTACGACGCGATCGTAAATCCCTAACCCCTCAACGAAAGTGACGTTTTGAGACGACGTCAAACCAACCACCCTCGGTGATTGATGATCTTCAGCCAGCGCTTCGGCCAAACCAATACTGGTTTTGCTTGAGGCACTAACAACAGCCACCTGCTCCGCACCATAGTATTGATTCACGGCGAGCTGGTCAGCAATGGCATACCCGGTCATGTACAACGGGCCGAGCAACGCTTGAAGGCGCCCCGCCAAGCCTTCACCTTGCCCCTTGGCGATGCGCTGATACTGGTTATACAGCGGTGGCAGCGACCGTCGGTGTGCCGTTCCGTCAATGAGCGAGCCAGCACTGACATTGATGGGTGCAATCACCAATTCACCCGAGGGCTGAAAGTAGCCATAGAGCCTCTCACCCACCATCACTTCGTTGCAGCGCGATTCTACGACATCGGCAAATCCCCACACAGGAATCACTCCATAACCATCGTCAGGTACTACCGGAAAGAAATTCCAATAGCCCAAAAAATCCCCGGCAACCGCATACGTGAGGTTGTTGGCGGTGAACGCAAAAAAGTCGATGGCTACACGGACTTCGCCCTCTGCTAGCGCTGTCGTGGCCTGCTCGGCTCCCCGCCACTCGTCAAATGCCTGTCTGTTTACTTCAAATCGTTGCATGGCTAAAGGCTACCTCCCAGCTTTACTATTGAGCACCTCACTTGATAACATTTTCGACCCCAGTAAGACATGATCTTGCATTGCTCTAGACAACCGTTTTCTAGATCAGCCCCTGTTACGCCACGCCATTGTCCCTGGCAGCACCGTATTTGAGTCTTCAGGCACCCGCCCGATCAATTATTAGGCTTACCAGCCGATGACATCGACTGGCAGGTTGAGCACGTATACATTCTCCGGGAATTAGCCGTCGAGCGCTGGATTTTTGTTTGACACACGCGGCAGGGTTGGCTGGCGCGACCGAAAACAAAAAACCGCGCCTTGCCATACGTGGCTCCTTGGTTTTTCAACGCCTTGTATTGACGCGCGGGGAGAGTCACGCCCTCTAAGGCATAGCTACGTTGGCTAATCTCTAGCGTGGTGCGGGCAAGCTTGCCCACCTGAGCTTTGCTCAGGTCTCGAGCCTTGAGTGCAGGGTTAATGCCCGCAATAAATAAAATTTCGCTGCGCAAGTAATTACCTAGTCCCGCCAGAAAGGCTTGATCAAGATACACGGAGTTGAGCGCCCTTCCGGAAAAGGCCTTGCTTTGCAGTCGCTCAGCCACCACTCGCCACGTTAAATGAGGATTTAGGATGTCGGGGCCAATACGCCTTAAGAAAGGGTGCTCTTCAATGTTCTGAGTTTCCCACACGCTAATATCGGAGGCGCTGTAAAGTAGCGCACTGTGTTGGTCGGTGTGTATGGCTAGCCTGAGCTGACGGTTGGTCTTGGGCAGCTTGTCGCGTTTGACCACTCGCCACACACCGTAGAGTTGGTTGTGCGAATAAATGGTAAAGCCCGAATCAAAATGCGTGAGCAGCGCCTTTCCGCGAGTCTCTAGCGATAGCACGTTGCTGCCGGTGATTGACTTGGCAAATTTTTTTAATGGCTGCAGCCCAAATGCAATTTTCTCAACCGTTTTATCTTTTAACACCGCCTCTATGCTATCTGCAGCGCGACGTATTTCTGGACCTTCGGGCATAAGCTGAACCCTTTCACCTTGTAGTTATATTTAGCGAACATTGAAACGATAAAAAAAGATACCCTACTTCGGTCATCTCTGGTGTTAGTTAGCCCACTGCGAACTTGGCGAATTATGTCGCGGTTGTTACGATCGGGCTCGTGAGAAAATGAGTTCGGCCTTTAGCCAATGTACACCTTGTCCGATCTCCACAACAATGGCTTCAACCTGAGGAGACAGTGTCATGTCAAAAATCGACGCCGGTGTGCTGCATCAACTCATGGCCTACGAAGCGAAGCGAACAGCAGTGCCCGTCGGGTTTCCAGAGTTCCCGCCTATTAACCCGCAACGCTACACCAGTGAAAGCTTTGCGGAGCTCGAACGCCAACATGTTTTCGGCAGGTCTTGGCTGCTTGCCGGTCATCTGGACGAAATACCGGAACCAGGCTGCTTTCAGCGCTGGGATCATGCTGGAAAACCTGTCGTTCTATTGCATACAGAAGAGGGAGAGATTCGCGCTTTGCTGAACCGATGTAGTCACCGCGGCGCGCCGGTCGTTCAGCCCGCTAACGGTCGACGCAGGGTTTTGACCTGCAGTTATCATGGCTGGACTTACAGTCCTCATGGCGATCTTATCGCCGTCTCAAGCGAACGGGATTTTCACGCCCTCAATAAAGCCTGCTTAAGCCTAAAAACATTCCGGTGTGAACTGTTGGGCAAGCTTATCTTCGTTAACTTTGACCAAGAAGCCTCCCCATTAAAAGAAAGTTTAGGCGTGTTATCAGAGCAGTGGGCAGAATTTGATCTAGACCATTGCCGCCTTTCACGCCGGGATCGATATAGGGTGAATTGCAATTGGAAAATTGCCATGGAAGCCAATATGGAGACCTACCATGTACCCACAGTTCACCGTGGAACCGTTGCATCGGTGATTGATTCGAAACGGAATGTGAATACCTTTTATCCAGGCGGGCATGGGCGGATGGTGGCGCCTATGCCGCAACCAGATACCTGGCAGTCATCCCGGCAAGAAATCGCTTCAGTCGGTGAGATCGGGAGAACGTGTACGCTCTCTTATAACGTATTTCCAAATTTGGTCGTACCAGTTAACCAGTACGTTATTCCACCCATACAGTTTTGGCCCTTAGGCAGCCACCAGTGCATTATTGAAACTTGGACGATGGCCCCTGACTGGGGATCGGATGGCACGCAAGCGGGCCCCGATATGTGGACCGAAGACAATGGCGACCGACCCAATCAAATTTTGCGTGAAGACATTGAAATGTCCGAGGCCATTCAGCTAGCAATGCATGCAGCAGATTCGCAGAATGCCCCACTGAGTTACCAAGAAGCGCGGATCTATTTTTGGCATCAAAGTATAGACGCGCTGATGGGATCCGAGCGTATTCCGGCCCCAATGCGCGTACCACCGGTGATTGATAAAACCTGGATCTATCCCAATGAACCCCGTCTCTCCTTAGCTCCACGGTGAGGCTCTTTAAGACGAAGAGATCGCCGTCCAGCTGAGTGAGGCCGCGCGCTAGACGATGCCAGTGCATCAGCACTCAGTCAATGATTAAGTCAGTGGCCCTGCTGTGGGGTGTGCGTCAGCGTCGGCAGCCCATTCCATGGCAGCACGATATCCTTAAATCGACGTTCAACCCTCGCCCCTACTGGCGTGAGTGGTTCCGGAGAGTGTTGTGGCTTTTAAGGAAGTTCAAACTGATCATTAGTCAGACACCGCAAACGGTATGCGCTTCAAAGCCAGCTGACCATTACTCATAACCAGCAACACGTCCTGCAAGGCTTCTATGTTGGTCAGGGGATTGCCGGGAATCAAAATAAGGTCCGCCTCGAAGCCTTCCGCAATCCGGCCGGTGCGGTCATCGATTTGGAGTAATTCTGCCGAGTTGACCGTTGCTGTTTGCAGCGCATCGAAATTGCTCATGCCGAACGCTACAAATCGCTCGATCTCAATCGAGATTCGGTTGATAGCGTCTTCTTCATAATAGTGATCGGCGCCTGTCGCGATCCTGACACCGATCCGGTAGGCTTCCCGAATGGCCCGCTCGAGCTGCGGCACCATGTGCTTGCCGCGCAGGCGCAGCACGTAGTCGTAGCGCTCTTCGTTCATCGCATCCATGGTCACGTAGGTCGGCACAAACCAAGTACCGCGTTCTTTCATTAGCTGGAGCGTTTCGTCGCTGAGGTAGGTGCCATGCTCAATGCTTCGGGCACCGGCCAACACAGCAGCGCGCGCGCCCTCGTCGCCGTGTGCGTGAACCAGCACGGGCAGACCGTGCTTGGCCGCCTCGTCAACGACCACTCGTAGCTGGCGTTCTGTATAAACCTGCTGCCGGGGGTCGGTATCAGGTAATCCTGCTCGCTGCGTACCACGGGTTTTTATGACATCGACACCCCGGTCGACATTAATTCTGACCAAGAGCCGAAGTTCGTCGTCGCTGTTAACCCCGTCCGCCAGTGCAACCAGGCGCGGATCAGCCAGAACGGTGTTGCTGAGATTGGGCGTTACGTAAATACCGGCGGCCAAAAACTCGGGGCCGGGTAGCTTACCCCTACGGACGAGCTCGCGAAGCGCGACATCCTGAAAGGCGGTCACACTGGCACTGCGAACAGTCGTAACGCCCGATTCTACGGCTTGTTTTGCTCGATCGACGGAATCGATGTGGGTGTGCACGTCGAACAGTCCGGGCATCAGGAAGTTGCCTTCGGCATCGATCACTTCGTAGTCGCTCGCTACAGCAGCGTCTCCGGTCGCAATGCGTTCGATCAATCCGTCCCTAACGAACACCGTGATACCGTAAGCTATCTTGTTTTCAACGCCATCGAAAAGGTTTGCATTGGTCAGTGCGAACGCGCCGCCCTGTGCCAGCGCCGGCATTGACAGATTAAGGACAAGGATAGCTGCCAGGAACTGAGAAACGTTGGTGAGCGACACGTCTTCTCCATTAATTTGAATAAAGAGACCAAGAGAGTCTCACCCACTGGTGCAATGGTCAAATGCCGAGGAAGTGAGAAAGTGAAACCGCCCAGCGGTCGCAAAGCTGGCCTGGGTCCTGCAAAGCCGCAGCAATGGAAAACGCCCCGCGCTAAACGATTCCAGTCCAACAGCACTCAGCCAATAATTAAGCCAGTGGCAACCGCGTGGCATGAACTGTTGCCTGCCCTCGTTCAGGGTTGAAAAGAGTTGAATGGCATGCCCCACCCAGTGAACAGGGTTGGGAGATAACTAAGCGGCAACTTCTGCCGATCAGCAAACCCTTTGGAACGAAGCCGCGAGGGTATCTACTCTCAATAGAGTCTTCATTTGTCCTATACTTCACCCGTATGCGCAGCCGTGATCTCCTCTAAGTCTGGTCAGCTGGCACCTCCCGCGTGTAGTCTGCTGGTAGACAAACGGGTAGAAACACAACATGGACAAACTAAATCCGGGTACCGAGGGGCAGAGTTTTGATGGCGGCTGTCATTGCGGCGCCATCCGGTTTCGTGCCAATGGACCATTGCGACAGATTGTGGTGTGCCATTGCAGTGACTGTCTAAAACTGTCCGGCACCAGCTGGGGTGCCAGCGCGGCGCTTACCGATCATTTCAGCTATCTGGGCGCGGCCCGGCCGCGCTGGTATCGCAGCTCATCTTGGGCGGAGCGCGGCTTCTGCGTTGATTGCGGGGCGCAGATGTTCTATCGCCATAATGATCGTAAGGAAATCAGTATTGCCCCGGGGGCATTTGACAATAGCGAGATGCTGGAAGTAGCCGGCCAGATTTACCGGCATGCGCATCCGTGCTGGGGGCCGCTAACGCTGGCCAATCTGCCTGATCTGGATTGACCGGCAGCCGACCGAACAGACCGAAATGCGAGGTATGTGATGAACAGCAGTAAAGACGGTATGGCGCGGCTTGCCCTGTTGGGACTGCCCCAAGATGACAATTCGACCTTTTTGCATGGACCGCGCCTGGCACCGCCGCTGATCCGCAAGGCCCTTTTTTCGCCCTCAGCCAATATGTTCGCCGAGACCGGCATCGATCTGGGGGCTGACGGGTTGTGGCAGGATGCGGGTGATCTGCCGCTGTCAGGGCTGACGAGGCAGGATGCCCATGATGTCATCCAAGACGGGGTTGCGGCGATACTGGCGCGCGGACAGGCGGTGATCAGTCTTGGCGGGGATCATTCGGTATCATGGCCAGCGGTGCGGGCGCATGCGGCGCAGCATCCGGCGCTGACCATCCTGCATCTCGATGCGCATCCTGACCTTTATGACAATATGGAAGACAATCCGTTCAGCCATGCCTCGCCCTTTGCGCGGATCATGGAAAGTGGCTGCGTCGCGCGTCTTGTTCAGGTCGGAATTCGCACATTGAATGAGCATCAGCGCGCGCAGGTAGCTCACTTTGGAGTGGAGTGCCATGAAATGCGTCATGGTGTTGATGTTGCCGATCTTACGCTTGACGGTCCGATCTATCTGAGTATTGACCTTGATGTCCTGGATCCGGCCTTTGCGCCGGGGGTTTCGCATCACGAACCCGGCGGCATGTCCGTGCGGGACGTGCTGCATATTATCCAGAATTTTGGCGGGCAGTTGATCGGCGGCGATCTAGTGGAACTGAATCCAGAACGTGACCTGAACGGCGTCACCGCGATGGTGGCGGCAAAGATTTTGCGCGAAATGATGGCGCGATGTCTCGCCGATTATGCCGCGGTTGACAGTGCTGGCGGCTAGCGGCGCGGGGAAGTCACCCCCGCCAAATTAACGGCACGGAACTAAGGATGAAGCGTCCGGATTGCGAACCACCGCAACATCCAACACCACCAAAGACATCACATCGTTAGCCACTAATACGAACGGACTGTTAACTTTCGTTAAGTCGGTTCCTGCTTTCTCAAAACAGGCCAGAGGAAACGACAATCGCACCCACTGAGTTTCTGGCAACCGTTTGAATAACTTCGTGACATCAAGCTCACCACGGCATGGCCACTGACAGTCCATCCTCAGCTTCACCTTTCCTTCAGGTGACTTGACCATATTCATGACGACCGATAATGCACCACCCGCCTTACCCAACCCATTCAGATCCAGACCTTTATCGCTCGCAGTCTTCCAATAAAATTGTGAATCTCTAGCACCATTTCCGGACCACGTGATTTGCCGTGCATCCTCCTGAACGCGGACATCCAAACTTTTCACGACCAACTCTTCCAAGCTCGAGCGTGCATAAGCGCCGGAAACTGGCATAACCCACTGACCTTCGTCACCGACAAACATGGTCCAAGGAGGAACGGAGTTCTTACGAAAAACAACAACATCTTGGCCTTTCAAATTGCCACTGAGATATTCCTCTGACAGATCAGCTGTCTCTTGAGTCGCTTTTAAGGTTAGCCCGTAACCTGCCTCCCACAAATACTCATCAACCGGTAATCGCTTATCTATTTTATTAAGATCTAAATTGGGCCAGGGGAAAGGTAGCGTGCCAGTAAAATCGACAATAGGTTCAGCTTTTTTGCTGCCAACCAAAACATCTGCGACACCGCCGCCTTCACTACCGGGCAACCAAGCTACTACAAAAGCATCTGACGCATTAATCTCGCGATTCACCCACAGCGGCCTTCCAGTTAGAAATACGGCAACTACCGGCACACCGAGCTCACGATAGGCGCGCATCAGCTCCAGATCGTCATGCTCACCATCTTTAAAAACAAGATTTTGTAAATCGCCTGCACCTTCTGCGTAGGGTGTTTCGCCGAAGACAACCACTGCAACGTCAACATTTTTTTCTGACGAGTCATCAACAACCGTACCACCTGCGCTCGCGACCCGTTCGCGAAAACCATCCACAATAGACGATGCATTTGGAAAATCTCTATTACTATTCTCAGTACCCTGCCACGTAAGTGTCCAGCCACCCGATTGCATGGCAATATTATTAGCTCCCGAACCAACAACGGCAATTCTGGATGAGCCGCTAATAGGTAACGTCTTGTCATTATTTTTTAATAAGACTAGCGATTGGCGTACCGCCTGACGGGCAATGTCACCATGTTCTTCAGAGCCAAAACGCTGCCTGAGCGCAGTATCTACTCGACTAGACGGTAACGCTGAGTTGATTAGTCCGTAACGCATTTTAAACTCGATGACACGCTTTACCGCCTCGTCTAAACGCGACAGTGGGATCGTACCGACAGAGATCTGGTCCAGTATGCTTTTTCTCAGTGCCCGCCAATCGGATGGCGCCATAATCATATCTAGCCCTGCATTAAACGCCTGGGCGCAAGAGGAATTCGTGCAGCCTGCTACCTGTCCAATCCCGTTCCAATCACTGACTATAAGACCCTGATAGCCCAACTCATCTCGTAATAAGGTCTTTAGCAGGCGCTCATCACCATGTACCTTCTGCCCGTTCCAGCTGTTGAACGAGCTCATTATGGACGGCACATCTAAAGCAAACACGCCATCATAAGCTGCTAGATGCGGTGTTCTAAGAGCGTCTAAAGTTCCAATGAAATTGCCCTGGTCAATGCCGGCTATGGTGCCCCCATCGCCGAGAAAATGTTTAGCCGTAGTCGCAATACCCTCAGCCTCGAAACCACGGACAACAGCAGCACCCAATGCGCTAACGCGTTTGGAGTCATGCCCAAAACTCTCATAGGTTCGACCCCACCGATAGTCCTGAGCAACAGCCACCGTGGGTGCAAACACCCAGTCAATACCCGTCGCTTTTACTTCCACAGCCGTGGCGCGAGCAATTGCCTCAACCAGGTCGGCGTCGTCTGCCGCACCTAAGCCTATGTTATGCGGGAAAAGGGTAGCGCCCGACACATTGTTGTGGCCGTGTACGGCATCGGTTCCCCATATAGGTGCAATAGCAGCACCATTGCTCAGCATCACTGCAGCACCATGATATTTGTCGGCAAGTGCTAACCAGTCATCGAGCTCGGCTGATTTGTTTTTTGCGGGATAGGAGCCACCACCATTGAGGACCGAACCAATACCGTAGCGGCGCATTTCACTCGCTGACAGTGACTGAATTTCTCCTTGTAAAATCTGACCCACTTTTTGTTCAAGCGTCATTACAGCTAACAGTTCGTCAGCCGTATAGGTCTGCTCAGCTGTTGATGCTGCAGCGAACGTTGTCGTCCCCATAAAAAACAGCGATGAGAAAAATATACGAACCCAAGTTGTTACCATAAACATTACCGATACCAATCCTAAAAAAAAGCCATCGCTTAATGCGATGGCTTTTTTACGTCATACGTTACTTAGAAGAAATACTTCAAACGAACACCGCTCGTACGGGGTCGTGTAAAGAAGCGGGTATTATCAAACTGCGTGATAATTGCCGCTGCTGTCGCTACTTCGTTCTCAATGTTATTCATAAACGCTTCAAGTCGAAGACTTCCTCCTTTTGTCGTATAGCCAATACCCGCATCAAAAGTCCAGTAGGCTGGCACCGAGTCGTCTAAACGACCGCGTGGGCTATCGGGAAACTTGAAATCTTGGCTATTAAATATGGTCAGATACTGCTCGTCGCGCCAACCAGCTGATATGACGTAGTCAAAGCTACCAAAGTCCGTGTCTATGTACTGAGAGAACGCAGCATTGAATTGGTACTGTGGCGTGTGGGGCAGCTGATTGCCACTGATTGGCTGAAACACGGCTTCCTCAGGTGATACATCAGCTTGGAATCTGAAATCTTGAATTGGCTCGGCATCCACAATTTCAGCTTCAATCCATAGTGCTGACCAATTGAAATTGATGTTGTAGGGAAGCTGGAAGCCGCCATCAAACTGCATACCATAAATTTCCGAATCGGCAGCATTAAAGCTGAAGGAGACCACTAAAGCACCCGGCGCACTATCTTCCGGAGCAGCGACCCCACCTGCAGTAAATTCGAGGGCTTGTTCAACCGATAGAATCGATGTGAACACCTGGTCAGTATAATCATAGAAGAAAGCCGAACCGTTGAATCGCGTTGGAATATCACCCAGCGTAAACTCCGATTTGATCCCCAACTCATACATGATGACCTGCTCGGTGTCATAGGAAGGCGAAATATTTTCACCTATAGTGGGGTCTTTGAACGTGTCATTGAATCCACCTGATTTATGGCCACTAGAGACCAGTCCATAGATCAAAACATCATCGGTCAGATCATGGCCCAGTCGGAGCCGCCAATCGACAAAGCTTTCGCTCATCTGGCCATCCTGAATCGTGATGGAATTATCCGGACTGATGGGTACCGCATAGGGGTGAATCAAGTTACCCGATTCGTCACGCACACAAATTATATTGTCTGTAGTGTTGGTATCGGTACACGGTGCTTTAATCTCAGAACCGCCGCCCAGAGGGCCATTGGCGATAATAGTATTAAGTGTATCTCTCTCACCAAATTCGCCGATGCCGTCAAGATAAAAATCAATAAATTCTTGCTCGGAGACCACACCACTAGCATCGGTGTCTGGGTCATAATTAGTACGATCAAAGCCCGCAAACTCAAAGCCTTCTGTACCAACACGCGCGCCCATGCAGCAATCAAACTGATTACCATTAGTGATATTATAACCGCCTAGAGCGAACGCATACCGCGCGTTCACACCGCGTCGTGATTTCTCGTCATGCGTATAACGCAAGCCGCCTGTTAGGCGTGTCTTTGGGGTCAGCTCATAGGTGAAGTCACCATAAAAAGAATATGACTCGCCGTTTGTCTCTGGCTGGTTAAACTCAGCACCCTGAAAGAAGCCACCGCGATCCCCTGCAGACGCTAAGAAAGAGCTTTGCTCCTCGTCGAAATAGAATGCGCCGACCGTGTAGTACAAGCGCTCTTCCTCTGGAGATATAAATCGGAGTTCATGCACCATGGACTCGGATTCAGTAATAAATTGGAATCGCGAAAAATTGTCGAGCGACTCTTCGAGCGGCTCAAGCGTCTCCAAGACACCGGGATAATCAGGCGCTAATGGCGTGGCTGCCGCGTAGTCATAAGTCAAGTCTCTGTAACTACCGATATATTCGATACTACCGAAGCCCAAATCATAATTGACCTGAAGACGTATACCTGAATGCTCAGTATCCTGCTGTGGCGCAAACCCGCGCGCAATGACATCGCGAGGATCTTCAATGTCGTTAACGCCTATACCATTACCCAGTGAATTCGCGTAGTTAGTACCTGTATAACCGGTACCCTTCTCTTCGACATGATCCGCGGCTAAAAGTATTTGAAGATCGTCGGATGGCTGCCACAGGTACTGCAAACGATAGCCACGATTATCCGCTGATTCGGCGCCCTGTAAGCCTAACGGACCGACATCGTTATAATAAGCATCGTGTTCGAGGCTGTAGAGCGAAAGGCGGACCGCTGCGGTATCGCCGATTGGTGCGTTGATCATACCGGTTGCCATGCGCTGATCGTAGTTACCACCTTCCACTTCAATCATGGCATCCCATTGACCCAAACCAGGCTTCCAACTCACAATATTGACGGAACCCGCTGTCGCGTTTCGACCACGCAGCGTACCCTGTGGACCGTAGTTCACCTCGACCCGCTCAATATCGAAGAAGACTGAACCAATACCCGCAGGCCTCGGAATATAAACACCATCTAAGTGTGTCGCCGCGGCTGGATCACCTAGTTCGGTATTGTTTGAGGACCCGATACCGCGTATCCAAACCTCGATATTGCCCTGCTTATTACTGATTTCAACACCAACCGCTTGCTCGGATAAATCCGTAAGATTTTGTAAACCAAGAATTTTTAGGTCTTCGCCGGAAAATGACGCTGCGGTGCCTTCCAGATCTTGTAAGCTTTGCGCTCGTCTTTCAACGGTTACAATGACTTCCTCAATTTCTCGACCCTCGGCGTTGGACGAGGACTCGTCCTCGCTCTGCGCTGCAGCAAAACCTGACAAAGCCAAGGCTAAACCCAAGAAAAGAGGCTTCAACGAGCCGCTCAGATAGTGAGGAATGCCTCTACTGCCTATTTTTAGATTATTCACGCTAAATCCCCTCTACCGTAACGTTGTCGTACAGGACACCCGTAGGATCGTAATTTGTTGCCTGATTGCTAAATCCAAACTGGATCAACATACCTTCCTGCGCAGCACCATCGATCGTGATATCGATCGACAACGTTGTCCATTCG
>Ga0209425_10000707_pt1 | contig 40054 bp, 36 predicted proteins | sample COG_05_FD_184749 | JGI IMG/M metagenome (GOLD analysis project Ga0209425, IMG submission 184749) | Pelagic Microbial community sample from North Sea - COGITO 998_met_05 (SPAdes) (version 2) | ecosystem: Environmental > Aquatic > Marine > Neritic zone/Coastal water | place: Helgoland, sampling...
GTGTGAAAAAAGGTCTGGCATTAATGATCAGGCAATATAAATGGCACAAAAATAAAATTGGTGGGCAATGGCTGACGAAGAATCAGAACAACTTGATGACGCCGGTGACGGTGAAGATGGGGAAGCTTCCAAAGGCGGTGGCAAGGGGAAGCTCATAATCATAGTAGTGGCTGTGGTGGTAGTTCTCTTGTTGGGGGGTGCTGCAACAGCATATTTTTTTGGTTTATTTGACTCAAATTCAACTGAACAGCAGAATTTAGTGACTAAAGCTGGAGAAGTTCCAGAAAACGATTTTGTTGCTCCGGCTTTCTTTTATGAACTACCTGAAATTGCGGTTAATCTAAATACGATCGGTCGAAAAGCCGCGCGAATGAAATTAAGTGTTTCAATCGAAGTTTCTGATCCAGAGTTGATTCCAAAATTAGAGGCTTTGTTACCCCGTATAATTGATAATTTTCAAGTTTATCTGAGAGAATTGCGTGTCGCTGATCTCAAGGGTTCAGCTGGAATGTACAGGTTAAGAGAAGAATTGCTGACCCGGGTAAATTCGGCGATCGCGCCATCTAAGGTTAAGGCTATTTTATTTAAAGAAATGCTGGTGCAATAGTTATGGGTATATATCTACCTTACCCAAATGGTAATTAACATTAATAAGATTGGTATTAAAGTGTGACTCCTCCTCCTAGTGAAGAAAATGACGATATCGAGGCTCTCAAGGAGCCCGAGGTCCCAAAAGCAGAAGCAAAGATCTCTGATGATCAGGATCAACTAGCTGCCGAATGGGAGGAGATGACATCAAACACCGAGGCTACTCGCGTTCTTAATCAAGATGAAATAGATAGTTTGCTTGGGGCTGATTCAAATCAAAAAGGCTCTAATGATGATACTGGTCTCGACGCAATATTAAATCATGGAATGGTAACGAATGATCGCTTACCCATGCTTGATGTGGTGTTTGACCGAATGATGCGATTGTTATCTTCATCTCTCAGAAATTTTACTTCAGATAATGTAGAGGTGGCATTAGATAATGTTTCCAGCGTGAGATTTAAGGATTATGTTGATTCCTTGCCGGCTCCAGCGATGTTGGGTGTATTTAAGGCAGACGAATGGGAAAATTCAGGCCTTATTACTCTAGATAGTTCTCTAATATTCTCAACAATCGATATTCTACTGGGTGGTCGACGAGATTCGGCCCCTACGAAGCTTGATGGAAGGCCGTTTACCACAATAGAGCGAAATTTACTCGAAGGAATGGTTCGCGTTGTGCTAAATGATTTAAGTAGTGCATTTGAGCCGATCACGCCAGTTAACTTTAGTTTTGAACGCCTTGAGACAGATCCAAAATTTGCGACTATAGCAAGGCCATCCAATGCAGTTATTGTTGCGAAATTTCGAATTGAGATGGAGGAGCGAGGAGGATTATTAGATGTGCTCATCCCATACGCTACGTTAGAGCCAGTTAGAGAGCTGTTGTTGCAAATGTTCATGGGCGAAAAATTTGGCCGCGATGCAATCTGGGAAACCCATCTAGCAAACGAGCTATGGAAAACAGAAGTTGAATTAACTGCTGTCCTTGACGAACAGACTATTTCTTTGGGTAAAATATTTAATTTGAAAAAGGGTTCGAGTTTACCGTTAGATGTAAAGTCAACTTCTCTTGTTGATATAAAATGTGGGAATATCAAAATGTTTAAAGGTGTGATGGGTCGTAAGGCTCAAAATATTGCAATTAAAATAGAGAAAAAATTAAATCAGGAGAAAAAATAATAATGTATATAATTATGGATATTTTTATCGCTATCTTGCTTATTTCAGCTATTGGTTATGGAATTATGTTGAATCGCAGAATTATGGCATTGCGTAGAGACCAAAAAAGTTTAGAAAAATTGGCTATTAATTTTCAAACTGCTACCAAAAGAGCGGAAGCAAGTATTGGTAAATTGAAGCTTACCGCCCAGAAATCAGCTGATATTATGAATAATGGAACTGAAAAAGCTGTTGGAATTAGTGATGATTTAAATTTTTTAATTGATCGCGGTCAAAAGTTAGCTGATCACTTAGAAGGCTGTGTTAGAAGCACGGAACGCAACGAAGTTAATAAACTGCCCCGATTTCCAACAAATACTGTTACAAGTGACAGTTTGGATAAAAATAATATTAAAGCATCCGATATCCATGATTATGAAAATATTAATAAACACAAGGATTTAGGGTCTTTGATTACTAATATCAAAGAAAAACAGGTTACCAAATCAGATGTAGAGCTTGAGTTCATTAAAGCGCTTCGGTCAGCAAGCTAATTTTTAGTTATAGAAATAAATTATATGTTTAGCTATTATATTATAATTATGAACCGTCTTAAAACGGCAATATTATTATTTATGGTCGCATTTTTAAGTATATTTTATTTACCCAGTTCTTTTAATAGCATTTCATTCTTTCCGTCTGCCATGGCACAAATATTAAATAAAACTGAGCCAGCGAATAAAAACTCTAACGGTCAAGTTGAACCGACTAAAGAAGGTTCTCAATCTAAAAAAAGCAAGGAAAATCTCCTAAGGCAACGGTCTACGGAGGACCCAACCCTTTATTCGTTTAAACAAATTGAAATGTTGCAAAAGTTAGTCGACAGAAGAGAGTTTATAGAAGCTCAATTTGAAGAGTTAGCACTGAGAGAGGGTATTCTAGGTGCTGCAGAAAAACGAATAGATAAAAAAATACAAGAGATGCGAAGATTAGAATTAGCGTTAAAAAAATTAATATCAAATAAAGTAAAAAGATAAATTAGTTGTACTTACGGGCCTCAAAATATTTAGAAAGCAAAGTGTGTAATATGAAAAAAAGAATAAATGGCCACAAATTTTATTATCTAAACATTTTTATGGTAGTTTCTTTTTTATTTTTTATTTCTGGAGAAAGTTTGTTAGTCGGGGGGGCGCATAAAACTCTTTTTCTACTCAAAAGTGCCAATGCCCAAGCCCCATTAAAAAATAATAATAAAGGGGTGACAAAAGTAGATAAGAATAAATCAACAAAAAATAATAGCGAGAATAACTTGTCTTTTGATCCAGAGGATGATCCTACCCTATTCACTGATAATGAAATTAAAGTATTACAACAACTTGCGGGGCGACGAGATTTAATTGAAGCACGCGCAGAGGAATTAAGAATAAGAGAGGGTTTGTTGGGCGCGGCAGAGAAAAGAATTGATAAGAAAATTCTTGAAATGAGACGACTTGAGCTAGCAATTAAGAAGTTAATTAAAACACATGACCGCCAAGAAGATCTTAAAATGCAGTCGCTTGTGAAAATTTATGAAGCTATGAAACCCAAGGATGCTGCTAGAATATTTGGTGAACTAGATATCAACACATTATTAATGGTGGCAGAACGAATGAAAGAGAGAAAGTTGGCCCCGATTATGGCACAAATGAATCCGGAAAGAGCGAAGGAAATGACTGTCGAATTGACACGTATCCGAAACCTTCCAGACTCTGGCACGTAGAAAAGTCAAAAAAATGGATATAAATAATATAAAACCAAAGAGAGATAATCCTGAAAGACAGGATAATACAATACTGCAATTTGTGAGTATATACCTTCTGATTTTAGCATTTTTTATTTTACTCGTTACTATATCAACAGTTGATCAGGAAAAATCTAATGCGGTTATGGAGAGCCTCCAATTAAGAACCGAGTTATCTGATAGCGATCGGGGCGCGGATAGTCCAGGCCAGGCGTTTATCCAAAAATTAAACGATTTATTTTTAAAAACTATTGGTGTGGAAAAAATTGAAGAACTAAAAACCGGAAAAATACTTCGTATTCAATTGGGGGCCGAGGCTCTTTTCGAGAATGACAAGGCTACTATTAAGACATCGCAAAGGGACCTAATAGATAGAATAATATCAGCTTTGAGCAGTCGCCCTCCAGGATTTCAATTTGATATGGAGTTTATTGTAGGCAGCCCAATTGAGCCCAGCGGAGAACTGCCGGTCACTCAAACACTTGCCATGGCCAGAGCTGGAGCATTTGTTAGGCAGCTTTTAAGCCGAGGTGCTCCACCCGACTCAATTTCAATAGGTTTGGGCGCAATTGAAAATGGTGAAATTATTTTCGAATTTTATGTCCGTACGCCAGCAGACGCAAAAAAGTTTTATGCTCGTCTCTTAAGTCCTATAAAAAAAGGAAATTAGATGACTAAATTTGTACAAGCGCCTCAGCCCAAAAAAAGAAAAGTATTATCAACAAACTGGTTAGTAATATTTGCAGATTTAGTGGCACTAATGCTTACATTTTTTGTTATGCTATTTTCAATCTCGAACGTTACAGCGGAAAGATGGAAAGAAATGGTAGATGCTCTTACCGAAGCGCTAAATCCGAGTGATGAAACTATAAAGGAAGCTGTTGAGCCTGAAAAGAAAATTGCGTTTAAAATGCAGTCCCAAGCTATTAATTTGGATTATTTGCAGGCCGTTCTTGAGCAAAAGGTCGTGCGCTCGCAATCGTTAAAAGGAAGCAAGTTGACTCTTCTTGAGGATCGGTTGGTAGTTTCCTTACCAGGTTCGCTTCTTTTTAATTCAAATTCTGCAGCGCTTAAGTTAGCGGCGCAAGAGCCATTATTTACACTGGGTGGATTGCTGGGAAATGTAAAAAATCGTATTGGCATAAATGGTTATTCAGACGAAAAAAATTTTAAGGATGCAAAATATGAATCAAATTGGGAGTTGTCTCTTGCTAGATCCATAACGGTCGGAAATTCATTACGCAAAGCTGGTTATAAGGGCGATCTTATGAATTATGGCTTCGGAAATGCACATAATTCTTATTTGAAAAAAGCTGATTCTATTCAGCGTCAAATTCTATCACGGAGAGTTGACATCATTATTTCTGCATCTGGACGGAAAAAATAAATGGAAATTTTTATCTCTAAAATAAGCCTAAATAACCGCAGATTATTGCACTTTGGGTTTTTATTATTTGTATTACTATTTAGTTTTGAGGCAGTTGCTGATCGAGTTAGCATTCGTGCTAAGGATGTCGATGGTGTTGGCAAGATAATATTTACTTGGCCAACTCCGGTACCTTTTGTTGCAAGATTAAGTGGACGACAATTAATTATTCAATTTTCAAGACCTATTGAGTCAAGTTATACAAGTGCAGTTAAGACTTTAAAAAAATACATTGGTATGCCGAGCTTACAAGATAACGGCAAGACTTTAACTTTTCCACTATTAGGTGATTTTAGCCATAATTATTATTCAAGTGGAAGAACGGTCATAGTAGAAGTAATTCGAGAAGAACTACAATATAAAATCACAAATAAAATAAGCACCAAGAGAGACAAAATAAAGAATGTTGCAATAAGAATAGGGGCCTATCCCTCATATAATCGAATTGTATTTGATTGGAGAAAAAAAGTCCCTTATTCTTTGGAGAAAAAAAAGAATTTGCTTAAGATGGTATTTAGAGCAAAAGCAAATATCGAGTTACGTCCGATAAACCAAAAAAACTTAAGAAACATTAAGGGTGCAATTTCTTTAATAAAAGAAAGTGAGACAATAGTTGGTTTATCTATTCCCTCAACCTCCAATTTTAAACATTTTCGAAGTGGATCTAAAATAGTTGTTGATGTTTCAAATCCAACTGACCTGAATGACGCTCCACCTATTAAAGCACTAAGTTCTCTTATCTTTGATTCCAAACAAATCTCAAATAACCGCGAAAGTAGTTTTACCTCGAAACAAGCGGCTATCACCAATTCTCAGATTAGAAGGCCCCAAATATCAAATACGTTTGTAAGTAGCATTGATAATATTCAAGGTCAGTTTAGATTAGCTCAAAATATTCAGAAAACAAAAGACCAGACAACTGTATCGCCATCTGTAAAGAAGTCAAAAATAACTAAAGGTTCTAATAAGGCTGCGCCAAACTCAAAGAAAAAAGAGAATAAATTAAAACAAAAACTTCTTAAAGACGTTGCTTGCGCTCCAACACCAAAGCCTAAGAAAAAAATTACCGCTGATGATATTAAAAATATTTCGTTGAGAGTCGACTGGCCTGGACCTGTCGCTGCAGCTGTTTTTCGAAGAGCAGGAAACTTATGGATGGTTTTCGATAAAGCACAGAAAGTAGATATTTGTAAATTAAAAGATCAAGGTGGTCTCGCTCTAAAGTCGATAACACAAGATCCATCTGATACTTCAACAATTCTTCGTTTGGTAACAGTTGAGGGGGTAAATCCAACTATTCGGAGAGATGGTTTCGCATGGATCTTTGATTTCAAGAAACAGCTTATGAAGCCAGAAACCCCAATTAATTTAAGTACAAAATTAACAAAAACAGGTCCTCGACTTCTTGCGACTATCCGCGACGCTGGCGAACCTATCTATTTTAAGGATACAAAAGTTTACGATAACTTATTCGTAATCCCAGTTATTACACTGGCAACAGGTATCATTAGAAACTACCAATATCCACAATTAAATATTTTAGAATCTGCGCAGGGAATTGTTATCAAACCAAATATCGATGATTTGACTATTAGGTCTAAACAACAAAATGTTGAGATATTTTCACCAAGTCGTCTAGCTCTCTCGACGAAGGGCATGGCAAAAGCTAAAGGTAAAACAATACAAGCTCTATCACGGATTTTCACGATAAGAACATGGAGAAGTATTAGGCGTCAAAAGCCGGGTGAATTTTATTTCACAAAACGAAAAATATTAGATCGCTTATCGCGAGTGAAAGGACCCGAAAAAGATAAAGCAAGAATGGATTTAGCGATATTTTTATTTGGTAATGGATATAGTTATGAGGCGAATGGTGTTCTGAAAGTTATCAAGGCAAAGAATCCAGATATAGATCTCACTGGAAAGTACCGTTTGCTTAGCGGTGCAACTAATTTTATGATTGGAAGAAATACCGAAGCTTTGAAAATGTTGATGCATCCTAGTATGGGAGATACAGATGAGGGAAATTTTTGGCGTGCAGCGGCAAAATTAACCGCTGGCGAAGACATCGAGAATTCCGCTAAGTTTCTGAGTAAAAAAGGTAATATATTTAATGCCTACCCTAGGCCGGTCAAAGTCAAAGTAGGGATATTGGCAGTTGAAGCGGATATTGCAGTGGGCGATGTTAATTCGGGAATAAAACATCTTGGTTCTTTGGCTAAAGAGAGTTTGAAGCCGCAGGAAATTGATCAACTAGCTCTGGTAGAAGGAAGATTAAAAAAACAAGCTGGTGATTTTAAAGGTGCTGTGAAAGCGTGGCAAGCGGTCGAAAAGGGAACTCATTTTCCAAGTATTGCTGAATCGATTATTGAGAGGACTGACTTGCTTTTAGATTTAAAAAAAATGAAACCGGAAACGGCTATTCGTGAACTTGAGAAACTGAGGTATATTTGGAGAGGTGGTAACTTTGAATTTAATCTCCTAAGCAGACTAGGAATTTTATACAATCAAGTTGGTAAATATCGGAAAGGATTAAGGACACTAAGATCAGCAGTTTCAAATTTTAGTGGACGAAAAGAGGTCGCTACCTTAACGCAAGAAATGGAGTCAGCTTTTATTGAGCTTTATTTAAATGATGAGGCTGATAAATTAGCGCCTATACGAGCGCTTGCACTTTTTGAGGAGTTTAAAGAGCTTACACCATCGGGCGCCGAAGGCGACGAAATGATTAGAAAACTGGCTTCTAGATTGACAAAAGTAGACCTTCTTGGACAAGCCTCAAAGCTGTTATTGCAACAAGTAGAATTTCGCCTTAAGGGGAATGAAAAGGCAAGGGTTGGGGGGCAATTGGCAAATGTTTATGTGCTTAATAAGGAGCCAGAAAAAGCAGTTGATATTCTTGCCAAAACAAAGGTAGGTTCGGCGTCAAATAGTCAACAAAGACGTTATATTAATTCAAGGGCCTTAATAGAGCTTAAGCGTTTCAAAGACGCATTAACTCCGTTGGAAAATGATGAAAGTCGCGAGGCTGACCTTATGAGAACTGAAATATATTGGGGGAGAGATTGGCCAAAAGCCGCTAACTCATTGCAACGTCTTTTAAAAACTTCGGGTGCTGGACCGGGGCGGAAGCTAGATGAACGCCAGGCTCAGTTAGTGCTTAATTATGGTGTGGCGTTGGCCTACAGTGGGAATAATCGAGGAATAACTCGCCTAAATAAAGATTACTTGAAAGAAATGGATACAACACCGTTTAAAGATGCTTTTCGTTTAATAGCAAGTCCTGATAGCATAGGTTTAATAGATTATCGAACGATATCGAGTCGTGTGAAGTTGGTCAGTAATTTTAAAAATTTTATGGTAAGCTATCGTAAAAGGCTGAAACAAAATAAACTGAGTTTAGTTAATTAATTTTATTTCTCAATTGTTAAGGCCACCAAAACTCTGAACTAAACTGCCGACTATTAAAAACCAACCATCTACCAGAACAAAGAAAATTATTTTAAACGGTAGCGCTATTATAATCGGTGGTAACATCATCATGCCCATGGACATTAGAACTGAAGCAACAACCATATCAATTACGAGAAAAGGTATAAAAACAAGAAAACCAATTTCGAAAGCCCTTCTTAGTTCACTTATTATAAAAGCGGGAATAAGAACCTTTATAGGAATATCCTCTCGACTCTCAAGCTCTGGTATATTTGCAATATCCAAAAATAATCGTAGGTCTTGATCGCGAACAAATTTTCGCATGAAAATTTCTAATGGCTCTAGACTTTTCTCAAATGCCTCACGTTCATCAATCTGACCATCGATGTATGGTCTAACGCCATCTTCCCAAGCTTTTTCAAATGTTGGAGCCATTATGAAAAAAGTTAAAAAAAGTGCCAAAGCCATGATGACTTGATTTGGAGGTGTCTGCTGAGCGCCCATCGCTGTTCTTAGAAAGGATAACACAATTACAATTCTTATAAATGAAGTGGTCATCACCAGTATGGATGGTGCTAAAGCCATTACCGTCACGAGCAAAAATAGCTGAATTAGCCTTTCGGTGGCAGTTGACCCGCCTTGTCCCAAGTCTAGGGAAAAAGACTGAGCAATTGCGACGTCAGATAAAAAAATTGATAAAGCAATAAAAATCGATATTGCAAAAAAACTTAATTTTGTTGATTTATACAGAAATCTTATGTGAAATTTGGTCATGCTATTTTCATTCAGAAATATCCAACCCTTTGTTATTATTATTTATGTTTGAGATTTCAGATCCCTGACTAATATTTTCTGAGTTATGACTATGCTGAGTATCTAGAAGTATGTCAGTGCCGATACCTAAGAGGATTAGGTATTCAGCGCTATTTCGTCTAACTCTTACAATTCTTCGTTTTGAGTCAAGCTGCAGCGTTTCGATTATTGACAAAGTATTATCTTTTTTATTAAAAAGCGGCCCTTTATTTCCTATGCCAAACCGTTTTGCTAAAACCGCTAAGGCCCCAATCAGTCCTAACACAAAAATTAGCGCGAAAAAAAATTTTAAATAACTGAACGTATCTAGATCCATTATTGCCTATCCAATGACATTATTTTTCTATCTTATGTTTATTTTTTATAAGCGTGAGCAGCAGATTGAGGTGTCATAGTATTTTGAACATCAAATAGTTTGTGTTTCTTTATAATATTGTTCTCTATCTCGTTTAATTTATCTACAAGGACGTTTATTAATGATTTAAAATTATTTTTTGAATCACTGGTAATTTTTTTGTTACCAAATTCTATATGGTTATATAATTTTTGTATTTTTGAGTTTAATGTTGATAAAACAATAACCTCTTTCTGATCAACATTAGTCTCTATCTTAATTATTGTTGTCTCAATATCAGAGATTAATTTAATAATATCATTATTTTTCATTATTTTTTTTCCATCTCTTTTTCTATATTTTCGTTTAATTTCATATTTGCGTTAGCGCGATATACATAGGTAAGAATCTCAGCAACCGCAGCAAAAGTCTCAATAGGTATCTCGCTATCAATATCTATTGCTGATAAAATTTCAATTAAATCAGCATCTTCTCTTACTTTAATATTATTTGCCCAAGCTATTTGAAGTATCTGATCAGCGAAGGTCCCTTCGCCAGTGGCAATAATTTTTGGTATTTTACCACTCTGGCTCGCATCCTTAATCGCGACAGCTTTGGCTCTCCGACTAGTCATAGTATTTTTGTTAATACGACTATTGGAGTTATTTTCTTCATCCAAAATTACGGTTTTTTTATAATCACCACTTTTAGGGGCAATTTTACTTCGCTTCTTCACTGATTTAACCACCAAGTATTATTTTTATATTCAAAAGTAACGCAACAAGTTTAAAGACATGTTAAGAGGTGCTATTTTGGCATTAAATTATATATATAAAGACGATAAAAAAGTAATTTTAAAAGTGTATTAAAAGTAATTTCTCGGATGCGTATTTAAGTTTATCCGGCCAACGGTTTGTTAACAAAGTTTTAATTTCCTTTAGTTATATATATTATAATTAAAAAAGACTAAATTGGTGAAGGCGTAAATTCTTTTTCTCTTGATGAGAGTTGGGGTTGTAAATATGCCTATGTCGCTAAAATCAAAAATAATAATCGTTTTATTGGGCCCAACTATTATAGGCTTTGGTTTGATAGCCTGCATTGTGGGGCTTTCGCTTAATGCGACCGAGTTTAAACAACTTAAAAATTATACTTTAATAGAAAAAATTGAGTCTTGCCTAGTATATCCGACGGTGGAAAAGATCAATGCGGATCCAATAAAAATTGTTGATCATGTGAATGCAACTTATCGGGGGAAATGGGGTAAATATATTAAGACGTGGGAGTTATATAGAAATGATATTCAATCTATTATTGATGACAAAGAATCGAGTTCTTCAGAACTTGGAGTTCTTCGTTTAACAGATAATAGTTTATCAAAGCACCTAATGGATGTTGAGGATCGTCTCACCATGATCAAATGCTTACAGTATATACACTTGGGTGGTACTAAAGAAATAAACCTTAACAATTATTAGATTTATATTGATATAACGTAATAGAATATCTGATGCTTAATAGGCAAGACTGTCTTAAGGGTTTTTAATGGAGAGTTAGGGGCTTTTTTAGGCGAGAAATCCAGCGGTGAATTTAGTGGACTTTTTTCAAAGCGAGGCAATGTTTTTCATTGTTGTACTAGCAGATTAGATTCAAATGCTCATTTATTTTTTTCGCGAAGGTATCAACCAAAAGAAATTAGAGAAGTAGATTATAAAAACTATTAATCAGAGATTTTTTTAAGCTCTAATCTTCAAATATAATAAGGAGGTCGCCTCCACGAACTTGCGATTGTACAGTAACTAGTAATTCTTTTATTATCCCGTCGCGTTCCGATTTAATGGCTGTTTCCATCTTCATTGCTTCAATTGATAGCAGTTGGTCTCCCTTTTTAACTTGTCCGCCTGCGTTTACACGTATGTTTGATACTATGCCCGGCATTGGTGCCCCAACATGGTTCGGATTGCTTTTCTCAGCAACACTATTCATTTGACTATTTTCTACTTGATTTCTGTCATGAATGCGAACCGATCGGGGTTGCCCGTTTAATTCAAAGAAAATAGTTCTTTGACCATTAGTTGCTGGGTCACCAACTGCCAGAAGACGTAAAGCCAAGGTTTTTCCTCGTTCCATTTCTATTGCTATCTCATCGCCCACGTCCATTCCATAAAAGTAGGCTTTGGTTGGAATTTTGCTGACATCGCCAAATTCTTCCATATGTGTTGAGTAATCACAAAAGACTTTTGGATACATAAGGTAAGACGCATGTTCTTGGTCACTTATCGAGCGGTTAACAATCTTTTCGACCTCTTCTTTTGATTGCTTTAAATCAATATCATCTAAGATCGATCCGGGTCTCACCGTTAGGGCTTTGTTCCCATTGAGTATCTTTTTCTGGAGACCCTCTGGGAAACCTCCATATGGTTGCCCTAACTCACCTCTAAATAATTGAATTACTGAATCTGGGAAAGCAATCTCGGTATTAGGATCTAATATTTGTTCCTTAGAAATATTCGAGGTAATCATAAAAAGAGTTAAATCTCCAACCACCTTGGATGTTGGAGTTACTTTTATTATATCTCCAAACATTTGATTAACTTGTGCATAGGTTTTTGCAACTTGAGGCCATTTTTCATTTATACCCAATGACCTGGCTTGTTGTCTTAAATTGGTATATTGACCACCTGGTATTTCATGAGAGTATACTTCTGAGGCTCCTGATCGAAATTCTGCTTCAAAATTCGAGTATAGAGTTCTTACATGTTCCCAATAAGTTGAGATATCGGCAAGTGCTTGTGTATCCAAGCATGTTTCTCTCTCTGTATTTTTAAGAGCCTCTACGATAGCTCCTAAGTTGGGCTGAGATGTCAATCCACTCATTGAATCTATCGCTGCATCTACTGCGTCTGCGCCAGAATCAATAGCTGCTAGAACACTTGCTGATGCTATGCCACTTGTGTCATGTGTATGGAAGTGAATAGGAAGCCCAGTTTCTTCTTTTAGAGCCTTGACTAATATTTTTGCTGCGTTTGGTTTGCAAATTCCAGCCATATCCTTAATGCCGAGAATATGAACTCCAGCAGTTTTTAATTCTTTAGCAACCCTTACATAATAATTTAAATCATACTTTGTTTTTTCAGGGTCTGTAATATCGCCGGTATAGCATATAGCCCCCTCGCACAGTTTGCCATTATCCCGCACAGCATCGATGGTAGTACGCATATTTTCAACCCAATTCAATGCATCAAATACGCGAAATAGGTCCATACCGGTATCTGCACATTGTCTGATGAAGAATTTAATAACATTGTCAGGGTAGTTATTGTAACCAACGCCGTTCGCAGACCTTAATAACATTTGGGTGAGAATATTGGGCATCGCCTCTCTCAATGCTTTTAATCGCTCCCAAGGGCACTCATTTAAAAATCTCATTGCCACATCAAAGGTTGCTCCGCCCCAACATTCCATCGAAAACATATTGGGTACGCAATGAGCATACGAAGGCGCGATACTTAATAAATCTTGAGTTCGTACCCTAGTTGCTAATATAGATTGATGTGCATCTCTCATAGTTGTATCCGTCACCAGGACCCGCTTTTGATCAAGCATCCAACTAGAAAATTTCTCTGGACCCAGTTTTTCCAGAAGTTGCTTAGTCCCATCTTTTGGATCTTTTTTAGCGAATTTTCGGGTATGTGGTGTAATCGAATAGGTTTGTAATTTATGTCCCTTTACTTCATCATTTCCGTTTACGATAACATTACCAATAAAATTTAATAACCTTGATGCTCGGTCACGACGTTCCGGGAATTCAAAAAGTTCCTTAGTTTTATCGATAAAGCTAGTAGTATAATCTGCTGGTAAAAATTTTTGATGATTTATGAGATTTTCTAAAAACCTTAGGTTCGTTGTTACTCCCCGAATTCTGAATTCTCTCAATGCTCTATCCATGCGCTTCATCGCGCTCTCTGCGTCTGGTGCCCAACTGGTAACTTTAACAAGAAGAGAGTCGAAATGGCTAGTTATTAAGGCACCAGCAAAGGCGGTTCCCGCGTCTAATCTAATACCGAACCCTGATGCGCTCCGATATGCTGTTAACCGACCATAATCAGGGGTAAAATTATTTTCGGGGTCCTCGGTAGTAACTCTGCATTGAATTGCGTGGCCAGATAGCCGTATGTTCTTTTGAGAGGGTACACCACTGGATTTTATATCACCAATTTTTCCTCCAGCCGCAATTCTTATTTGGGCCTGAACAAGATCAATACCAGTTACCCAATCAGTAACCGTATGTTCTACCTGTATTCGAGGATTAACTTCAATAAAATAAATCTCGCCATTATCCGCATCCTGTAAAAATTCCACAGTTCCCGCGCATTGATATTTGGCGGCACGGGCGATCTTTAATCCCTGTTCACATAGAAAGTCTCTAGATTTATCATCAAGAAAAATAGCTGGTGCACGCTCAACAACTTTTTGGTGACGACGTTGCAGAGAGCAATCTCGCTCGAACATGTGGACTATATTGCCGTATAGATCACCCATAACCTGTACTTCTATATGTCGTGCATTCTTAACTAACTTCTCTAAATAAATTTCCCCATTTCCAAAAGCTGCAGCTGCTTCTCTACTCGCTTGTTCGGCAAGTATTAATAATTCGTCTGGCTTTTCTATTATTCTCATTCCTCTGCCACCGCCGCCCCAAGTTGCTTTACACATTAGGGGATAGCCAATTTTCTCTGCCAATTTTAATATTTGGTCTTTTTCCTCAGTTATACTGGGCAATGGTTCCGTTGCCGGCATGACAGGAACACCAGCTTCGACCGCTAATCTGCGAGCGGCAACTTTGCTCCCTAACTGTCTCATGGTTTCTCCGGTTGGACCGATAAATATCATGCCAGACTGTATAACTTGATCAGCAAATTCAGGATTTTCTGATAAAAACCCATATCCTGGATGGATGGCATCTACGTCTGCATCTATTGCTATTCGAATAATGTCACTGATATCTAAGTATGCCTCTATTGGCCCTTTCCCATCGCCTACTAAATAACTTTCGTCAGCTTTATATCGATGGAGTGCAAACCGATCTTCTTGCGAGTAGATTGCAACTGTTGAGATATCAAGTTCTGTTGCAGCACGCATTATTCGAATAGCAATCTCGCTTCTATTAGCAACTAAAATTTTATTGATTTTTTTTAATTTAATAGACATTAACCTAACTTTCGTAATGGTAATTCAAAACCGCAATTGTCTACGCGCACTTATGGTTAAATTAAGCCTTATTTTCAAGAAATTTATTTTTTTAATCAAATTAAAAAATTTACTTTTTTTTGGTTCCTTTACTATTTGTTAAAGACCCAAGGTCATTATGATTTAAAATAACTGTATTAATCAGTAATTAAAAAAATTTGAATGGTTGGTGTGCGATGGATATAACAAATCTTCCCATGTTTGGGGCGATCAAAGAGCGCTTGAATTGGGTGGGTCAAAGACAACAAGTCTTATCACACAATATCGCAAATGCGAATACACCCAAGTATAAATCTAGAGACATTGAAGAGTTCGATTTTCAGCGTGTTTTGCGAAATCATAGTTCTGCAACGAGGGAAAGCAATCAATTGAAGCGTACCCACCGTATGCACCTATCTGGCCACAATGGTAGTGCAGCAGCAAACGCAAGCGTAAAAACCAAAGCTTACGAGACCTCACCAGATGGTAACTCGGTTGTATTAGAAGAGCAAATGGTCAAAATGAATGAAGCCGCAGTTCAACACTCTACAATGGTAGGGTTATATCGGAAGCATTTATCAATGATTAAATTAGTAGTGCGAGGTAGATAATAACATATGTCTTTAGACTGGAAAACGAGTTATGGCAGATGATTTAATTTCAAGCTTTAGAGTTTCGGCGGCCGGTATGAAAGCCCAGGGCGCACGATTGCGTGTCATAATACAAAATATAGCAAATGCTGATTCTTTACCGAGTGATCCGAGCAAAAAACCCTATCAACGACAAACTATTACTTTTAAAAATGAAGTTGATCGGGAATTGGGCATTGAGGTCGTTAAGGTCGGAAAAATTGGAAAAGATAGAAGTGAATTTGCGAAACGATTTGATCCCAGTCACCCTGGTGCGGACAACGATGGTTATGTATTAACACCAAATGTTAATAAGTTGGTAGAAATGACGGATATGAGAGAGGCCCAAAGATCTTATGAGGCTAACCTCAGCGCTATTCGTACAAGTCGATCAATGCTTAATAAGACTTTGGAACTTTTGCGGTAAGTTTTTTTTATTATAGATCGTTTCATTTTTGTAAACAATAAACCACAAGGAGGCTTTTAATGGCTGTTGAGATTTCAAGTGCTGTAGGTGCCTATAAGTCTGCTCTCAATCGTGTTACAGACTCTAATGAAGATGGAAGTTCGGGCATAGGTAGTAATATTACCAAAAATGATTTTTCATCAATGGTGAAAAATTTTGCTCAAGGTGCGATAGACAAAAGCGTTGCAAGTGAGCAACTTTCAGCTGCTGCAGCTGCGGGTAAAGCGAATGTTGACGAGGTCGTTATGGCCGTTGCTGAAGCTGAAAGTACTTTGACAACTGTGGTCGCTATTCGTGATAAAGTTTTAGAAGCTTACCGCGAGATCCTTCGTATGCCAATTTAGTATAGAATAAAATGGATCAAGTAGCCGTTTTAGAAATCTCAAGAGAAGTTTTTATTGTAATTCTCAAGACCGGTGGGCCAATCATGGCGGCAGGTTTGGTTGTTGGTCTATTAATTGCTATATTTCAAACACTCACATCCATTCAAGAAATGACTCTAACATTTGTTCCAAAAATTATTATTATTTTTGGTGCGGTGATTGTATTTATGCCATTTATGATAAATGCAATACTTGTGTTTACCAGATCACTTTACGATCGCATAGCAGTAATGGGTTAAAACTGTGCTCGAAGAATTTCTCGAGGTTAATGCTTTTGTATTTATTGTTATATTTTCGCGTATCGGCACAATTTTAATTTTTATACCAGCTTTGGGGAATCCAAGATTTTTTGCAAGAATACGGCTCTTTCTTGCATTAGCGATTTCATTTATCCTAACACCGATTGTTTTTGATGTTTCTCCAAAAATGCCCAGTAATGTAGTAGAGCTTATTGTAATTATCTCAGGTGAAATTTTAGTTGGTGGGTTCTTGGGTTTAGTAATTAGATCAATGTTTTATGCTACACAAACAGCGGGCGTAGTTATTTCTTTTGTTTCGGGAATGGCAAATACTATGGTCTATGACCCGGTAGTTGAGCAACAAAGCGCAATAGTCGCTGGATTCTTGGGAGTAGTTGCAACATTATTATTATTTATAACAAATATCCATCACTTGTTAATAGAGTCGATGGTAGGAAGTTATAAATTGTTTGAGCCAGGTTTATCACTTAATTTAGGCGATATGGCTAATATGTTAGCACGAGAAATAAATGAGACTTTTAAACTTGGCGTTCAACTTTCAGCCCCTTTTTTGGTTGTTTCTTTCGCCTATTATGTTGGTTTGGGAGTTTTAACGCGGCTCTCACCACAAATACCAATTTTCTTTGTGGCAATGCCTCTGCAAATAGTAATTTCGATGATTGTTTTAGCTCTTTCAGTCGGAGGAATGATGACGGTTTATTTGCGACATGTACAAGAAAGATTAATTCCATTTGTTGGCATATAAAAAGGATTAAAATTAATGGCTGACGCGGAAACCGGTGAGAAAACAGAGGACCCAACAGGTAAGCGAATTTCTGATGCGAGCAACAAAGGCCAGGTTGCCTCTTCGCAGGAAATACCGAGTTTGGGAGTTTTTATTGTAATCGCGATTCTTGTTCCAACGATCCTTCCCTCAATGATGAGCTATTTTTATTCTCTTAACCGGAAGTTTATTGAGAATGCTCATGCATTTGTCGTTGGAAGGCAGGATTTTGAAGTTGTTTTCCGAGAAGTTATTTTCCAAGTAGGGATCTACGCGTTACCTATTATGATTGTATTTTTAATTACAGGTTTTGTAATACAAGTTATGCAAGTGGGTTGGAACCCTTCCCTTGAAAAATTTCAAATAAAACTTGATAAATTTTCTCCCGCCAAAGGCATCAAAAAGATAATAGGGGTGCGTGCATTAGTTGAGGCAGCCAAAGGCATAGCGAAAATTGGTATTATCGGATCAGTAATCTTTATTCTCGTAATGCCACTAGTTGAAGATTTAGAGCTGTTACCCGCATTTGATTTAATACATGTACTGGATCGAATTAAGACTATTGTGCTCGTTGTTCTTGCCATAACGATATTGATTATGACTATTATCGCGGCTTTAGATTTTGCTTATCAAAAATGGGATCATAAGAATAAATTAAAAATGACAAAACAGGAAGTTAAAGATGAGCGAAGGCAGCAAGATGGCGATCCTCTGATTAAACAGAGAATTGCCGCACTAAGAATTGAGAGACAGAGGGAACGCATGATGCAGGCTGTTGGTAAAGCTGACGTTATTATAACTAACCCAACTCATTACGCGATTGCATTGCAATATGATATGGATAAAATGCCTGCCCCAATTTTAGTAGGTAAGGGTGTTGATGAAATTGCAGCGCGTATCCGTGAGGTAGCTGAGCAAAATGAAATTCCTATCGTTGAAAATCCGCCTTTGGCGCGCGCCCTGTATGCCGCCGTTGAAATCGATGAAGAAATTCCGCAGGAGCACTATCACGCTGTAGCTGAAGTGATTGGATACGTATATCGTTTAAAAGGTAGAGTAAATAATTTAGATGAAAAAGAAAGTTGGGCAGGCTAGCAAATGAATGCCGTTAATAGTAAAAGTTAATTTAATAAATGAAAGAGATTTGTGTGCTATTGAAAATAAAATCTTGGCTTTATTGAATAAAATTTAATCTCGTTTAATCATTAATTTATAAGTAATTGTATTATGGAACTAAACTTACAAAATTCGGATTTTTTAAAGTTATTATCTTCCGGCCTAGTAATTATTCTTACTTTGATAATTTTTTTATATTTGAGGGCAATAACTAGGTTTAAGAGAGAAAGAAAAAAATATTTCCGAGAATTATTGGTCTCTAAAAACTTATGCATGGTTATTAATAAAGAGTCCAAAATACAATTCATAAATCAAGCTTTCAAAAAATATTTTGAAAAAAAATTTAGTATTAATTTGGGACAAACCGAAATACTTGATGAAGTTTCTAAGTTGCTTAGTGAAGATTCAAGGGAGATTTTTAACAAAATATGCGCTGGCGACATCAGAAATTGGCGAGGATTGTTTGAGCTCTCGTTTTTTTCTGAGGGTGTGAAGGACATATACTGGAATGTAAGTGTTGAAGTATATAACGAATTTAGAATACTTTACATAGATGATATTACCACTCAGAAAGTAGAGCAATTCGAAAAAGTGGTACAACAAAAATATATTGATGATTTACTCGATCAATCACCAATAGGTTTCTTTTCAGTCGATCTTGATGGAAAGTTTTGTTACATAAACAGCATTCTTCGTAAATGGTTAGGAATAAAAAATAAAAATATTATAGACGTGCCTACTTATTTTAGAGATTTTGTATCTCCGGATTTGATTAGCGAGCAAAACATCGAAACGGACGAAGATGGAAAGCACGGATCTCTTATTTTACGGCCAATAGATGGAGAGGATTTTTTAGTTTATTTAGTACAATCTGAAAAGCTCTCATCAGATGGTGACTTTAAATATAGTCGCTCTATAGTTTTTAGAGAACCATTTGCGACTTTATCTGGCGACCATGCAAGTTTGGCTTTATTAGAACAAATTCCATGGTTATTTTCAGACTCCCCAGTCGGGATAGTCATGCTCAATATTCAGGGAGAGGTCATAGAATGCAATAGAGCATTTCTGAAGCTTTTGGGCTTGCATCGTGATGGAGTTCTCACTCGGCCATTGTCAGAGAGAATAAATAAAGAAGATAGAAGTGATGCAGATGCGCAATTTTCAAAAGTAGTAATGGGTATTGTGCCTGCTACATTAATAGAAGTTAGAATGCCGGCTGGAGGTGAAAGAGAGTTAACAGCCTCTCTTTTTGTTAGTAGAATTTGTGATACTGAGAATGATGTTGTTGGATTAGTAGTGCATGTAATAGATACTACTGAGCAAAAAAATCTTGAAGTGCAATTCAATCAAGCTCAAAAAATGCAAGCTGTTGGTCAATTGGCAGGAGGAGTTGCACATGATTTTAATAACTTATTGACCGCAATGGGTGGATTTTGTGATCTACTCCTAGACCGACATGGTAGCGAAGATCCATCATTTTCAGATATCATGCAGATAAAACAAAATACTAATAGAGCTGCAAATTTGGTACGTCAGTTATTAGCGTTTTCTAGAAGACAGACCCTCCAGCCAAAAGTTTTTGCAATTAGGGATGCATTAAGCGATTTATCAAATTTATTGAGGCGATTGATTGGTGAAAATATAGAATTGGAAATTAATCATGGTGTCGATGTAGACTTAATTAGGACTGATCCCGGACAATTTGATCAGGTTATAATCAATCTAGCCGTAAATTCTAGGGATGCAATGCCCGGTGGTGGTATTATTACTGTTCTGACAGAGCGGGTTAATGTCGAAACTTCGATTCAACGCGGGCATGAGGTTATGTCTGCTGGCGAGTATATACTGATAAAAGTTGTTGATACAGGCTCAGGTATTGCGCGCGAGGATATTGGTCGTATCTTTGAGCCCTTTTTTTCTACCAAAGGAGTTGGTGAGGGCACTGGTTTGGGTTTATCAACAGTTTATGGAATTATCCGACAATCTGATGGATATATCTTTGTTGACTCTGCTCTTGGAGAGGGAACATCATTTTCTATATATCTGCCAGCTTTTAGCGCCGCTGAAGCTGAGCAATTTAATCAGAATCTGGTTACGAATCAATCAGTTTCGCCAGATTTGACAGGTGCTGGCACGATCCTTCTCGTAGAAGATGAGGATGCAGTAAGGTTGTTTGGATCCCGAGCTTTACGCAACAAGGGTTATAGGGTTCTCGAGGCTCGAGATGGTGAAAATGCACTAGATGTTATAAACGCTTACGATGATAAAATAGATTTAATTTTAACTGATGTAATGATGCCGGGTATGGATGGTCACACGTTAGTTCGTTTGATATTAGAGGAGCTTCCAGATATTCGTGTAATCCTAATGTCAGGTTATGCGGAGGATGCGATACCCGGGGAAATTAGTGAAAATCCAACAATTAATTTTTTATCGAAGCCCTTTAGTCTTCAAGATTTAGCTCTGAAGGTTAAAGAAGTTTTGACAGATAAAAAATCTGAACTTTAAGATGTGGTTAATCGTTGATCATTTCTGCTTTTTATCAGCGTCGCCTATAATAAATATAAAAATAGAGTTGCGATTAATAGAATCGGTCTCTTTTTTTTTAAATAATTAATTATCTTTAATTCAACGCTGATTCTCTTATTTTTCCAATTAAGGGATAAATTTTCTATAATAAACATTTATTTTCAGATACTTACAAATATACTTGCAAATAAGAACAAAACAAGTACATTAGAATAAATTTGCACAGTTAAACCTGCTATGAAATAAGGAGATACCATTATGCCAGACGGAGCACTTCGACTTGTGGAAAAGAATAATATAGATAAAGAGAAAGCATTAGAGGCAGCCTTGGGCCAAATTGAACGTAACTTTGGTAAAGGTTCAATCATGAAATTAGGGCAGTCTGATAATGCGTTAGAGATTGAAGCAATTTCAACTGGATCTCTGGGCCTAGATATCGCTCTCGGCATTGGCGGCTTGCCTCAGGGAAGAATTATAGAAATTTATGGCCCTGAGAGCTCAGGTAAAACAACGCTCTCTTTGCATGTAGTAGCTGAAGCTCAAAAGGCAGGAGGTACATGCGCATTTGTTGATGCTGAGCACGCATTAGATCCAGGTTACGCAAAAAAACTAGGGGTTAATGTAGAGGATCTTCTTATTTCTCAGCCAGATGCGGGAGAACAAGCATTGGAAATAGCGGATACTTTAGTGCGCTCGGGTGCCATTGATGTTCTTGTTATTGATAGCGTTGCCGCACTTGTTCCAAGAGCTGAGCTTGAGGGAGAAATGGGAGACCATCATGTTGGTTTGCAGGCTCGTTTAATGAGCCAAGCGTTGCGGAAGTTAACGTCTTCTGTTGCTAAATCAAATACAATGATCATATTTATCAATCAAATTAGAATGAAAATAGGGGTGATGTTTGGAAGCCCCGAGACAACAACAGGTGGAAATGCCCTAAAGTTTTATTCATCAGTTCGATTAGATATTCGACGTATTGGGGCGATTAAAGACAAGGATGATGTGGTCGGAAACCACACTCGAGTAAAAGTTGTTAAAAATAAAATAGCGCCGCCTTTTAAGACTATTGAGTTTGATATAATGTATGGAGAAGGAATCTCCAAGATGGGAGAGCTAATAGATCTTGGAGTAACAGCGGATATTGTTGAAAAGTCGGGTTCATGGTTTTCCTATAATAGCCAAAGGATAGGCCAGGGTAGAGAAAATGTAAAAAATTTCTTACGTGAAAATCCAGAAATTGCAGCTGATATTGAACATAAGATACGAGAAAATGCCGGATTATTGGCTGGAGAAATGATTTCCCCGATAGTAGTTGATAAAGCAGAACCTGATAAGGACAGCTAATATTATATTAGCCTGATATAAAGTTTACTTTTATTAAAAGAATTTAAAAAAATAGTCCTGGATTTTATTCGGGCTATTTTTTTAATATTTGAAGTACCAGTTACTTGCTGGATATATTTGGAATCTGGACATGTGAACTCCAGCAAGGTAAAAAACCAAACAAATAAACTTATTTAGGGTATTACGAATGCAGTCAACAAATGATATACGTTCACTTTTCCTTGATTATTTTTCGGAACATAATCATGAAGTAGTGCCTTCTTCTCTTTTGGTTCCTCAAAATGATCCAACGCTAATGTTTGCAAATGCTGGAATGGTTCAATTTAAGAATATATTTACAGGTCAGGAAACTCGAGATTATGTTCGGGCAACAACTTCTCAAAAATGTGTCCGTGCAGGAGGCAAGCATAATGATTTAGAAAATGTCGGTTATACAGCCCGGCATCATACATTTTTTGAAATGCTAGGAAATTTTTCATTTGGGGATTATTTTAAAGAGCAAGCAATCCAGTTGGCGTGGGATCTGATAACTAAAGAGTATGCTTTGCCAAAAGAAAAACTCCTAGTAACAGTGTTTTCTGAGGATAATCAAGCATTTGAACTTTGGAAAAAAATAGGCGGGCTGTCTGAAGATAAAATTATTAGAATTCCTACACAAGATAACTTTTGGTCGATGGGCGAAACAGGCCCCTGTGGTCCTTGTTCTGAAATATTTTACGATCATGGTGACCATATTAAAGGTGGCCCTCCAGGATCTGTAGACGAGGATGGTGATCGGTTCATTGAAATTTGGAACTTGGTGTTTATGCAATTTGAACAAATAGACTCTAAGACACGGATTGATCTTCCAAAGCCTAGCATTGATACTGGGATGGGGCTAGAGCGCATCTCAGCAGTAATGCAGGGTACTCATGATAACTATCAAACTGATCTTTTCCAATCGTTAATCAGAACCTCATCAGAAATATCGGGCACTTCCCCAGATGGTGAATATAATGTTTCACATAGGGTAATATCAGACCATCTTCGTGCCACGAGTTTCTTGATAACTGATGGCGTGCTGCCTTCAAATGAGGGTAGAGGATATGTTCTGCGGAGAATCATGCGAAGGGCAATGAGGCATGCTCACCTAATGGGATGTGAAGATATATTTCTATTTAAACTTGTTCCCGAGCTGGTTCACCAGATGGGCCAGGCATTTCCAGAGTTGGCTCGTGCTCAGGATTTGATCTCAGAGACACTTAAACTTGAAGAAACACGTTTTAAAAATACTCTGGATCGTGGATTAAAATTACTTGACGAAGAAACAAATAAATTATCTTCAGGTGGTATCTTGCCAGGTGAGATTGCCTTCAAACTTTATGACACATTCGGTTTCCCGTTAGATTTGACTGTCGATGCTTTACGCAGTCAAGGCTACAGGATCGACCATAAGGGTTTTGAGGTCGCTATGGAAAAACAGCGGTCTGATGCCCGTGCGTCTTGGTCTGGATCCGGGGATTTGGCCACAGAAATGGTTTGGTTTGATATTAAGCAAGAATTTGGTGCTACTGAGTTCCTTGGTTACGATGCAGAAATTGGTGAAGGTGAAGTAGTTGCATTGGTTTTAAAGGGTGTGAATGTAATGCAAGCAGAGGCTGGATCTGATGTTTTAATTATACTAAATCAAACGCCATTCTACGGTGAATCGGGCGGACAACAGGGTGACTTTGGTAGCATGAATAATGACAGTGGTGTAAAAATTAATATTTACAACACACAAAAGAAACTTGGAGATTTAATAGTTCATGAAGGAAAAATTATTGGTACCAAGCTTAAAGTGGGTGACCAACTTGAACTAATGGTTAATCATGAGAGGCGCTCCTCAATTCGCACTCATCATTCAGCCACCCATCTTTTGCATTCGGCGCTACAAAATAAATTGGGACGGCATGTCACTCAAAAAGGCTCATTAGTTGCTGAAGACAAGCTGAGGTTTGATGTGTCTCATCCAACCGCGATTAGTAGGGAAGATCTCGATAAAGTCGAGGATCAAGTTAACAAGCAAATCCGGTTAAATACGGAGGTGATAACTCGTTTGATGACCCCAGACGAAGCAATTGGTATGGGTGCGATGGCTCTGTTCGGCGAGAAGTATGGTGATGAAGTTCGCGTAGTAAGTATGGGTTTTTCGAATGAAAAAGAATTTTTTTCAACAGAACTTTGTGGTGGAACACACACGAAAAGAACAGGGGATATTGGAGTTTTCCGAATATTATCAGAAACAGCTGTTTCGTCTGGTGTTCGGCGTATTGAGGCTGTTGCTGGAATAACCGCCCAAAATTATATTATTAATGACTCAAAAATTTTATTAGATACGGCAAATTTATTAAAAGTGCCTATTGCTGATATTCCCCGCCGAACAGAAGTTCTGCTGGAAGATAGAAAGAAATTAGAAAAAGAGATAGTTGATCTTAGGAGGGAATTGGCTAGTGGAAACAATGATCAATCAGAAATTAAAAAGATTTCAAATATTAATTTTATTGGCAAGCACCTAAATGATTTACCAGCCAAAGATCTCAAAGGTTTGGCTGATGAATTTAGGTCGCAGATTGGTTCGGGTGTGGTAGCTTTAACTAGTTTACATGAGAATAAAGTTTCTATCGTAGTAAGCGTTACTGACGATCTTACAGATGAGATAAGCGCTGTCGATTTAGTAAAACTTGGAGCCAATGTTGTTGATGGAAAAGGTGGTGGAGGTCGTGTTGATATGGCACAAGCAGGGGGCCCAAATTCAGCTAAAGTTGGTGAAGTGATAGAATCTATTGAAAATGAATTAATGTTAAAAACCTAAACTAGAGGAAATTAGTGCCGTGAACTTTAAAAGCACAAATAACTATGTGGCCACAGAAGATCTTTTAATAGCCGTGAATGGAGCAGTAGCGCTAGAAAAACCACTTCTAGTGAAAGGTGAGCCAGGTACAGGAAAAACAGTTCTTGCTCATGAAATCGCATCTTCGTTGGGGCGCCCGCTTATCGAATGGCATATTAAGTCGACAACAAAGGCACAACAAGGTTTATACGAATATGATGCAGTTTCTAGACTTCGTGACTCTCAATTAGGCCATGAAGAGGTTAACAACATTGCTAACTATATAAAAAAAGGAAAACTTTGGGATGCTTTTAGTTCTGACGAGCTTCCCATTTTACTAATCGATGAAATAGATAAGGCTGATATCGAATTTCCCAATGATCTACTTTTAGAGTTAGATAGAATGGAATTTCATGTTTACGAGACAGGGGAAACTGTCAGGGCAAAGCTGCGGCCAATAGTTATTATAACCTCCAATAATGAAAAGGAGTTGCCCGATGCTTTCTTGAGAAGATGTTTTTTTCATTATATTTCTTTTCCTGAGCCAGAGGTAATGGAGCAGATTGTTGCCGTTCATTATCCCGATATTAAGAAAAAATTAGTTCACGAAGCGCTAACATCATTTTATGATATTCGAGAGGTGCCTGGACTGAAAAAGAAGCCTACCACTTCAGAATTACTTGATTGGATTAAATTATTAATGTCTGAAGATATTGATCCAGAGGCATTGAAAATGAAAGAGGGTAAAAATATTATACCTCCCCTATATGGCGCCCTCTTGAAAAATGAACAGGACGTGCATCTTTTTGAAAAACTTGCATTTTTAAACCGCAAAGAACAATCTTAACTTTCCAACTTTGAACTGATGTTTACTAAATTTTTTTATAATCTACGTAATGCAAATATCCCTGTAACGCTGCTTGAATATTTGACTCTTTTGAAAGCAGTTAAGCTTGGATTATCAGAGTATAAGGTCAACAAATTTTATTATCTGGCTAGAACTTGCTTAGTTAAAGATGAACGTAATTTAGATAAGTTTGACCTTGTTTTTGCTAAAAGCTTTGAAGGGGTTGAATATTATTTGAACCACCAAGAGTCCATTTTAGATATTCCTGCGGAATGGCTTAGATCAGTTGCCGAGAGAGTAATGACGGCTGAAGAAATGGCAGAGGTTAAAAAAAGGGGTGGCTTCGAGAAACTGATTGAGGAACTGCAGAAAAGGTTAAATGAGCAAGAAAAGCGCCATGAAGGTGGGAGCAAATGGATAGGAACGGGCGGAACATCACCGTTTGGGGCAGATGGTTTCAATCCTGAGGGAATTAGAATTGGACAAAATACAAGTCATCATAGTCGGGCACTTAAAGTATGGGATAAGCGGCAATACAGAGATTTAGATGGGGGAGTAGAAATAGGGACGCGTAATATGAAACTTGCCTTAAGGAGATTGCGAAACTTTGCTCGTCGAGGAACGCCAACTGAACTTAACCTTCAACAAACAATTTTTAATACAGCACGAAATGGAGGTTTGCTCGATATCGAGATGCAACCTGAGCGTCGTAATACTATTAAAGTTTTGATCCTTTTTGATATTGGCGGGTCAATGGACTATCATATCAAAACGTGTGAAGAATTATTTTCTGCGTCTAAAAACGAGTTTAAACACCTTGAATATTATTATTTTCATAATTGTGTTTACGAACGTCTATGGAGAGATAACAATCGTCGTCATGTGAATTCAAGTCAGACTTGGGACATTATTCATACTTATGGGTCTGATTATAAATTGATTTTTGTTGGCGATGCAACGATGAGCCCATATGAGATTTCATATCCTGGGGGTAGCGTTGAGCATTGGAATGATGAGCCGGGGAAAGTTTGGTTAGAGCGTTTTCTTGACAAATATCAAAATTCCATTTGGCTTAATCCCGTCCCAATTAATTATTGGGATACCACACCGACAATACGGGAGATAAGGAGAGCAATGGGAGGTAGAATGTTTCCTTTGACAATAGAAGGGCTAGACGATGGTATGCGAGAATTAAACCATTAAACCTAGAGAGTTATTTTAGGTAGTAAAATTATATATTTAAAAATCTAGATTTGTTCGTAATATGTGTAATTATATTTTACACTCAATTAATTTATTGATGATGGGTTAACACTATGAGGCGATTACGGTCAGCAAAAATAGTTTCTACGTTGGGCCCCTCTAGCGATACAGAGATGGTTATTAGAAGCTTGTTTGAAACCGGAGTAGATATCTTTAGGTTAAATTTCAGTCATGGTACTCACGAAGAACATAAAAACCGTATTGATATGATTCGTAATTTAGAGCGAGATTATAATCATCCTGTTGGAATAATAGCAGATCTACAAGGACCTAAAATACGTGTTTCTAAATTTAAAAACAATAAAATTCTTTTAGTTGAGGGTTCAAAATTTATTTTGGATTCTGAAAAGAATATACTTGGAGATAGTAGCCGTGTCTCGATATCCAATCCAGAGATTTATCCTTCTTTGAATATTGGAACCGAACTATTACTAGATGATGGTAAACTTAAATTAATTGTCAAAAAAAAGAGTGATAATAAATTAGAGACTGTTGTGCTGGTTGGAGGATACCTATCAAACAATAAGGGCCTTAATATACCAAATGCTGAGTTACCAATGTCTGCGCTTACTGAAAAGGATCTTGCTGATATTAAGTTTATTTCAACAATGGAGATAGACTGGGTAGCGTTATCTTTTGTTCAAAGGCCTCAAGATATTGTTGAGGCTCGCCAGCTTATCGGGGATAGGGTCGGTATTTTAACAAAACTTGAAAAACCGTTGGCCATAAAATATTTAAAGGAAATTATAACACTCTCGGATGCTATCATGGTTGCGCGGGGAGATCTGGGTGTAGAGGCTCCACCCGAAGATGTTCCTGGCCTGCAAAAAAAAATAATTCAATCAGCTAGAATTGAAGGTAAACCGGTTATTGTCGCGACGCAGATGCTTGAAAGTATGATTTCTTCGCCCACCCCTACCCGCGCAGAGGCATCTGATGTTGCAACTGCTGTTTTTGATGGAGCTGATGCCGTGATGTTATCTGCTGAGACCGCAGCCGGAGATTACCCTATTGAAACTGTAGCTATAATGAACCGTATTATTATGAGTGTGGAAAACGACGATCACTATAAATCAATGCAAAACGTGGAATTTGATCGCACTCACGTTACCGATGCTGATGCAATTACTGTTGCAGCCAAGCAAGTGGCTCATACAATAGATGCCAGCGCTATTGTTACTTTTACTAAGACCGGGTCGACAACTTTAAGAGCCGCACGGGAACGTCCAGATGTTCCTATTTTAGGGTTAACTCCTGATCTGCGCATAGCTCGGCAAATGTTGTTACTTTGGGGGGTGCACCCAGCACAAACATCTTATTTTGAAGATTTTCCAGATGTCGTAGAAAGTGCGATTAAAGTTGCCCGTCAGTCGGAATTTGCAAACAAAGGAGATTCCTTGGTTATTACTGCTGGCGTACCTTTCGGAACACCCGGCGCAACAAACGTATTGAGGATTGTTAAAGTCACTTGATTCTATTCTTGTCAAATAAAGACAGAAATCAGTTTCTCAGTAAATACTGCAAGGCGTTGTAATGATAACACAATTATTCTCAATCATTATCCCGGTTTTTTTTGGTGTCGGATGCGGTTATTTATGGGTACGTTCTGGCCAATCTTTTGACCAAGAATTTATTACCAGCTTAGTTTTTAATGTTGGAACACCTCTCCTTATATTTTCAACCTTAACAAGGTTAGATGTAGATCCGAGAGCATTTGCTGAGATTGCTATGGTAACTGTTATAGCCCTGCTAATATTTTTTGTTATTAGCACTTTAATATTAAAAATCGCAGGACTAAGTCAACGAACTTATTTAGCCGCAATAGTAATTCCAAATACTGGGAATGTTGGCTTACCATTATGTTTTTTAACATTTGGCGAGCCAGGTCTAGTGTTCGGAATAATTATTTATACAATAGTAACGCTGGTGCAATTCACGTTTGGTCTGGCTATCGCATCAGGCTCGTTTTCAATAAGTGTGCTCTTTAAAAATCCAATTATTTATTCGGTTCTGGTCGCCTTATTTGTAATGATTACTGAGGCTGTATTACCAGAGTGGATTAAGGATACAGCTCTAATTTATGGACAATTCGCAATTCCTCTAATGTTGATTTCGCTCGGAGCATCTCTAGCTAAAATAAAAGTTAATAATTTCACCCGAAATTTATTATTAAGCTCGTTAAGATTGTTAATGGGGTTTGGTGTTGGCTTAATTATTAGTAACTTTTTTCAGTTAGATGGTGTTGCAAGGGGTGTTGTTATCATAGAGTGCTCAATGCCTGCTGCTGTTTTTAATTATATGCTCGCAATGAAATACAATAATGATCCTGATAGCGTAGCTGCATTAGTTGTAACATCTACTCTACTTACGTTTGTTTGTTTGCCAGTTCTAATCGCTTTTGTGATAAGTCTCTAACTCTTATTCAAGTATAAGTTTTCAAGCTCACTGTGATATTTCTCTATAATCTTATGTCTCCTGACTTTTAATGTCGGTGTAATCATTTCGTTCTCAACAGTAAATTCGTCGAATGAAATATGAAAACGTCGAACTTTCTCAATTACCGAAAGATTGTTATTTACGCGTTCTACGGCGGCACTTATTTCTTTACGAAATTCATCTTCGTCAAGCGTTTTAATATTGGCGTCATTTCCCGTTTTCTCTCCCCATTCGTTCAAAAAGTCTTTATCGGGGATTATTAACGCAACAATATGTGATTTCTTGTCGCCATATACCATGGCTTGTAATATTTCAGGCTCTAAAGTTAAAAAACCCTCTACTCGTTGCGGTGATAGGTTGTCTCCACCTGAATTTACAATAATATCCTTTTTTCTATCAGTGATTTCAATAAAATTATTTTCATCGATTGTCCCAATATCACCAGTATGGAGCCAACCATCTTTAATCGTATTTTTGGTTGCTTCTTGATTGTTCCAGTATCCTGTCATAAGTAGCTCACCACGGACGAGAATTTCTCCATCAGTAGCGATCTTTACATCGGTATTGAGTAAAGGTGTTCCAACTGTCTCCATTTTTACCTGCCCGGGACGATTTACACTGATTACTGGTGCTGACTCTGTTTGTCCGTAACCCTGAAGAAGATTGAGACCCAAAGCTGTAAAGAAAATTCCAATATCGGTGTTTAGAGGTGCACCACCTGAAACAAGCACTTTCAGTCTACCTCCAAAATTCTTTCGGACTTTATCTCTAATTATTTTATCTAACAAATAATCTAAAAGAACTTCAAGTAGACTTAAAGCTTTGACCTTGTGATACTTTTTTGTACCTAATTCAAGGGTTTTTAGGAACATAATTTCTTTTAATCCACCACTTAATTTAATACCTTTTGTAATCTTTGCGTGCATAAGTTCGTATAATCTTGGGACAGCTGTCATTATCGTCGGTTGGGCTTCACCCATATTCTTTGATAATTGATCCAATCCTTCAGCAAAATAAATCTGTGCGCCAATATAAATGGGAAACCATAAGCCTGCAGTATACTCATAAGAGTGAGAGAGTGGCAAAAAAGATAAAAAGATCTCATCTTCTAACCCCAATTCTTGTATCGCATCAAAAGCACCTTGACAATTATGGATAATGGCTCGGTGAGGTAGCATAACGCCTTTAGGAACGCCGCCTGTGCCTGATGTATAAATTATAATGGCTATGTCATTTCTTGTAAGTTCAGAAATTATCTTATTGACTAAGGAGTGTTTATCTTTCGTCGATTTTGAGAGCAGTTTCCATGAATGAATGTGTATTTTTGAATTTGTAATCTTTGAGGGTTCTTCAATTGATACTAAGAACTTTACGCCTTTATTTCCCTCAGCCGCTGGCAGTAAATTTTTTAGTATTTTATGATTAGAAAAGATAGCAGCTTTAGCACCAGAATCTTCTAGAATATGTGAATGATCATTTACCGTATTAGTCGTATAAGCTGGCACTGGTATAGCACCTGACGCCATAACTGCGAGATTTGATAAAACCCATTCAGTCCTGTTTTCGGCACATAAGACTATGCGATCTCCCTTTTTTATGCCTAACTCTGTTAATTGATATGCAATGTTTTTAACAATTTTTGCTGCCTCCTGCCACGTGGTAGTTTGATATGCACCGTCTTTTTTTGACCATAAAAAAGGCTTATTCCCTATATTTTTTGCTTGTTCCATAAACATTAATATTAAACTGGACCCTGAATTCATAAAATGCTCCCAATAAATTAGTACAATTAGATCTAATAAATGGCTTGTTTATGCGTTATGTGATCTGCACAATAACGCTATATCGTATACTATGTTGAACCATTGTTATCTTATTATCTATTGTAGAGTGGAACCCTAAATTATGAATAATAATTCTTCAACTGATTATTCTCCTGCATGGGACCTATCAGACCTTTATGCTGGAATAGACGATCCCCAAATTTTTAATGATTTAGATTATGCTCTGAAGAAGTCTATTGAGTTCAACAGCCGTTATTCGGGAAAAATTAGAAAACTAGATGCTTTAGAAGGCGCCAAATCATTGAGCGAATACGAGGCTTTAAGTGAACTTTTATCAAAAGTTTTGTCTTTTGCTCAGCTTGTATTTGCAGGCAATTCAGAAGATTCGCAAATTGCCGTTTTTTATCAGAATGTTAATGAAAAAGTGAATTCCATTACTACTGAGACTATTTTTTTTGAACTCGAATTAAATAAGTTGAGTGATAAGGAAATAGATGGGTTTAAAGAGAATAGCGAAATTTTGCGATTAGAGCCTTGGTTAGACAATATTAGAAGAGAAAAACCTCATCAACTAACTGCAGAAATAGAACGAATACTGCATGAGAAAATAGTAACAGGCAGAGACGCGTGGTCACGGTTATTTGATGAAACAATGGCTAATATGAAATTTAAATTGGATGGGGCCGAATTAACGAACAGTGAAATCATGTCGCGAATGGCAGATCCAGATAATCAGGTAAGGAAGAAAGCTGCAAAAGCTTTTAGTGGAGAATTGGAGTTTAATGCAAGAACATTATCGTTGATAACAAACACTCTTGCTAAAGATAAGGAAGTCGAAGATGGTTGGCGAAATTTTAAAAGGCCCGTCTCAAGAAGAAATTTATTAAATCAAGTTGACGATGAAGTCGTGGATTCGTTAGTTCAAACAGTAAAAAATAACTATAAAAATTTATCGCATCGCTATTATACGCTGAAAGCTCATTGGCTGGGCGTTGATCGTCTAGATTATTGGGATCGCAACGCCCCTTTACCGAATGCAAATAACGAAAGAATTTCATGGGACACGGCAAAGAAAACGGTTCTCTCCAGTTATAATAATTTTGATTCAAAGTTCGGAGATATCGCTCAGCAATTTTTCGATAATGGGTGGATTGATGCTGATCCACGGGTCGGAAAAGACTCTGGTGCATTTTCACATCCTACAGTTCCGTCAGTACATCCATATATCCTGATGAATTTCCATGGGAAGACACGGGATGTTATGACGCTGGCGCATGAGCTAGGACACGGTATACATCAGGTTTTGGCGGCTCCGCAGGGACATTTTTTGAGTGATACGCCTCTAACTTTAGCTGAAACCGCATCAGTATTTGGTGAAATGCTAACTTTTAAAGGAATGCTGGATGCTGCATCTGACGAGGAAAATCGAAAAGTGATGCTTGGATCTAAAGTTGAGGATATGTTGAACACGGTTGTACGACAAATAGCCTTTTATAGTTTTGAGGAAGCTGTCCATTCTGAACGAGCTCAAGGCGAAATAAGTGCGGATAGGTTGGGAGAAATTTGGATGGCAATTCAAAAAGAGAGTCTAGGGCCAGCTTTTCGTTTCGACAGTGATTACAAATATTTCTGGAGTTATATTCCACACTTTATTCATTCGCCATTCTATGTTTATGCCTATGCGTTTGGTGATTGTCTCGTAAATTCATTGTATAATGTGTTTGAAACAGGGCATCCAGGATTTAAAGAGAAGTATACAAATATGTTAAAGGCAGGGGGAACGTTGCGTCACAAAGAATTATTGGAGCCATTTGGCTTGGATGCGAATGATGCAGATTTTTGGCAACGTGGATTGAACGTTGTGGATGGATTTATCGATGAGTTGGAAAAGGCATTTTAGTCAAAGTAATGGAAAAAAATTCAATAGGGGGGCGCGCACGCCGTTATGTAAAGGTAGGCAAGACGTTTGGTGGGTTAGCTGCCAAATTAGCTGGTGAACGTTATTTAGGGGTTAAAATTGACCGCAAGGATCACGCTAATGCCTTGAAAGAAGCCCTCGGCGGATTGAAGGGACCCGTTATGAAGGTGGCTCAGATTGTTGCGACGATTCCAAATGCTCTACCACCCGAATATTCTGAGCAGTTATTAGAGTTGCAATCTAATGCTCCAGCAATGAGTTGGAATTTTGTAAAACGTCGGATGGCTGGTGAACTTGGTCGAGATTGGCTATCGAGATTTTCTGCTTTTGATCAGAAAGCCTCTGCGGCAGCATCCCTCGGGCAAGTGCATAAAGCCAAGACCTTAGACGGACGAGAGCTTGCATGCAAATTACAATATCCAGATATGCAAACAGCAGTTGAAGCAGACTTACAGCAATTAAAATTTATTTTTAAGATTTATCGGCAATATGATAAAGCGATAGATCCTAGTGCGATACATAATGAATTATCTGCAAGGTTGCGTGAAGAATTAGACTACAGACGAGAGGCAAAACAAATACTGCTTTATCAAGAGATCCTTAAAAATACTAAAAATGTAAATGTACCGGAATTAGTAGAAGAATTGTGTGGTGAGAGGTTAATCAGTATGCAATGGCTAGAGGGTTTGCCACTATTAGATTTTATTCGCCTTAATTCTAAAATTGAAATTAGAAATAAAGTAGCGTTAAATATGTTTCGTGCTTGGTATGTCCCCCTCTATTATTTTGGTGTTATTCATGGAGACCCTCATCTTGGTAACTATACGATACGAAAAGATGCATCGATTAATTTAATGGATTTTGGCTGTATAAGAGTGTTCCAGCCTTCATTCGTTAAAGGTGTAATAGATCTTTACTTTTCACTTCGTGACAATAATCCCGACCTTGGAGTGCATGCGTATGAAACTTGGGGATTTGATAATTTAACTAATGAAAAAATTGATATACTAAACATTTGGGCAAAATTTATTTATGCACCACTCCTTGAAGACCGCATTCGGCCAATCCAAACTGGAGATGGCGATTATGGTCGAGAAGTTGCGCAAAAGGTTAGAGTTGAATTAGACAAAATAGGCGGTGTAGCGCCGCCACCCGAATTTGTTTTAATGGACAGAGCTGCGATTGGCCTGGGTTCAGTCTTTACACACTTGGATGCTAAGATAAATTGGCATCAAATGTTTCATGAGTTGATAGATGGTTTTGATGAAGGAATATTAATGGCTAATCAAGAGAGAGTTTTTAATCGAGTGGACCTTAAAATACCAGCGTAATTAAGGCGAGTTGTGGAATCATCCAATCATTTAGTATTATGTTTTTCTCCTTTAATTTATTGAATAAAAATATTTTAAAAAAATGATAATTATTATTAACGCTTGGCAAGATCGTTCAAATTTTGCATATAATCGGTGTGAGATGCGAACTAATAGAATGTTTATTTTGTTAGAACAGACGTTGAGGAAAATACTATGAAAATAGGAGTGCCAAAGGAACTGATTGCCGATGAGATGAGGTTGGCAATTTCACCTGACTCTATAAAAAAATATATGAATATGGGTTTTGATGTTGTTGTCGAGACTGGAGCAGGTATAGGTGCATCTTTTAACGACAAAAGGCTGAGCGAGGCAGGTGCAACAATTGCATCGGATCAACAGAAAATGATAAAAGATTCGGATGTTATTTTAAAAGTTCGAGGACCAGATTCGAAATCTGGAGATAATTTAAAATACTACGGTAATAATAATATTGTGATAGCTAATTTTTCTGCACTGACTAATAAAGATAGATTGAATGAATTTGCTAAGACAGGTGTAACAGCGTTTGCGATGGACTTGATGCCCAGAATTACAAGGGCTCAATCGATGGATGTACTGTCCTCTCAAAGTAATTTAGCAGGGTATAAAGCAGTTTTAGACGCTGCAGGTGAATTAGGTAGAGCTTATCCAATGATGATGACAGCAGCTGGAACAATCCCTCCAGCAAAAATTTTTATTATGGGTGTTGGGGTAGCAGGTTTGCAGGCTATTGCTACTGCAAAAAGAATGGGGGCTGTTGTTACAGCGACTGATGTTCGACCTGCAACTAAGGAACAGGTTGAGAGTTTAGGAGGTAAGTTTCTTGAAGTTGATTCAGAAATGGAAAAGAATGCTCAAACTCAGGGCGGATATGCCAAAGAAATGCCAAAAGAATATTTAGAAAAACAAAAACATGTTGTTGCTGAGCATATAAAAAAACAAGACGTTGTTATAACAACAGCCTTAATACCGGGACGGCCAGCACCAATTTTGATTACTGAAGAAATGGTAGCTTCAATGAGGGATGGATCAATTATAGTTGATATGGCTGTTGAGGCTGGTGGTAACTGCCCATTATCCGTATTGGGAGAAGTTGTTAAAGTTGGTGGTGTTACAATATTAGGTCATTCAAATATTCCGAGCCGGATTGCTGAGGATGCGAGCCAACTATATGCAAAAAATTTATTAAACTTTATTACACCAATAGTAAATTCTGAGAGTAAATCTATTAGTATTGACTGGGAAGATGAAATTATTGCAGGCACACTTATATGCAAGGACGGGAAAATTGTTCATCCAGCCTTAATTGAGGAGAAATAAGAGCAATGACTATCGATAATCAAACAACAAACTTGGTTGATCAAACTTCGACTGGTGATCCCTTTATTTTCATGTTTACAATTTTTGTACTAGCGGTATTTATTGGATTTTATGTTGTCTGGAGTGTTACACCGGCATTACATTCGCCTCTAATGAGTGTAACGAATGCGGTATCGTCGGTTATAATTGTTGGAGCTCTAATTGCTGCAGGTCCAGCGGATTTAAATTTTTCCAAAATTATGGGTTTCATTGCTGTAGTTTTAGCTTCAATTAATATTTTTGGTGGATTTATTGTAACCAATAGAATGTTAGCCATGTTTAAGAAAAAACCAAAGAAGTCGGGGACAAATAAATGAGTGAGACTGTCACAGGGTTCGCATATTTAGCTGCTGCTATCTGTTTTATTATGGCTTTACGAGGTTTAAGTTCTCCCGATAGTGCGCGTACCGGGATTGTTCTAGGTGTGCTGGGGATGGTTATAGCGATACTGACAACTGTATTTGAGCCCACAATTGTAAGTTTTGATTTGATCGTTATTGGCGTAATTGTCGGCGGCGCCATCGGGACGATCGTGGCATTAAAAATTAAAATGACTGCTTTACCAGAATTAGTCGCGGCATTCCACTCATTGGTAGGCTTGGCCGCAGTATTTGTTGCAATAGCAGCTTTTTTTGCTCCAGAGGCTTATGGGATCGGTGTGCTTGGAAACATAGAGGGTGCCAGTTTGATTGAAATGTCTCTCGGTGCGGCTATTGGGGCGATTACATTTTCAGGCTCACTTATCGCATTTGGTAAACTACAAGGTACTCTTGGAGGTTCACCGCTTGTTTTCTCTGGGCAACACGCCTTGAATGCAGTTTTGTCCATTATACTGGTTGCATCAATTATTTGGCTTGTTCAAACCAATTATGAACTAGCTTTTTGGATTATTATAGGAATATCAATCGTTCTTGGTTTTCTGATAATATTGCCCATTGGTGGAGCTGATATGCCTGTTGTAGTATCCATGTTAAATTCTTATTCTGGCTGGGCAGCGTGTGGAATAGGGTTTACGCTTAGTAATACCGCCTTAATCGTAACAGGAGCATTGGTTGGATCCTCCGGTGCTATCTTAAGCTATATAATGTGTAAAGGCATGAATCGATCAATATTTAACGTGTTGCTTGGCGGATTTGGTGGAGAAGTTGATGGACCTACTGCAGTTGCCGGTGGTGGAATCGATAAGGCTATAAAATCTGGAAGTGGCGAAGATGCAGCATTTATAATGAAAAATGCCAGTAAGGTAATTATAGTGCCAGGATATGGTATGGCGGTCGCCCAAGCTCAACATGCGCTTCGTGAAATGTGTGATTTATTAAAGGGAGCGGGTGTTGAAGTTGCATACGCTATTCATCCTGTTGCTGGTAGAATGCCGGGTCATATGAATGTACTTTTAGCTGAAGCAAATGTTCCATATGAAGAGGTGTTTGAGCTAGAAGAAATTAATACGGAATTCTCGACTGCGGATGTTGCTTTTGTCATTGGAGCAAATGATGTGACCAATCCAGCAGCAAAAACAGATCCGTCGAGCGCAATTTATGGGATGCCCATTCTAGAAGTTGAGAATGCTGGGACGGTATTGTTTATAAAGCGGTCTATGGCATCAGGATATGCCGGAGTCGATAACGAATTATTTTTTCGTGATAATACGATGATGTTATTCGCTGATGCAAAAGCAATGACTGAAAGTATAGTTCAGGCCCTTGATTAAAAAAAATTTGGAAATAAAAAAATAGACCAATGCTGGAATAATTAATAGATAAAGCCTAAGAGACTTATAATTTCCTAGTTCTTATTTTTTTAATACCTTATTTTGATATGTGGTCAGGATACTCTGATTATAGTAATCGTCACTTTTTATGTTTTTTTTGATTGGTAATAGAGATAGTGGTTTGATTGCCTAGAATCAGTCTCGAACTTCTTCACACTGAATGTCTTCCAAGATAATGTTTGTGGTGGTGCTAGAGCTTTATTGTAAATATTTTTATCGTATTTATTCTAGTTTTTTTGACTATTTTTGCTCTCAGGAGATATAGTACATTATAGTTTACCAGCAATGTACATATTAATTACTGCTTGGGTTATTATTAATTCATCTTACCTAATAAAGAATATTAAATTGCATTATTTGAGTTTTGCAAAATTTATATTGATGCTATCTTGATTTTAGCTGTCATATTTTGGATTTTAACTGTCGATAGAGAATATATATAACTTTATTTTATTATTTTCGTTTTTATATATGTTCTAGAAACCTTCTCTCTCTATACGTTTTCTTTCTAACTTTCTCGACCTACGAACCGCTTCCGCTTTTTCTCTTGCTCTTCGCTCGGAAGGTTTTTCATAGGATCTACGAAGTTTCATTTCGCGGAAAACGCCTTCCCGCTGCATCTTTTTCTTCAACGCCTTTAACGCTTGATCCACATTATTATCACGAACTGTTACATGCACGGTACCATGTACTCCTAAATATTTAAATGACGTGGGGGTTTCTAACACAAACTCAAGTAACTGTGAAGGGCTCTATCGTGTTTATTTATGTTTTTTTCTCAAAAACTTAATTTTTCTCATGAAAATATTGGTTCTTAGGCTCTTTTAGTGCATATTACACAAATGTCTATTTTAAAAATTGCACGTCTAGGTCACCCTATCTTACAGAAAATAGCATCACAAGTTGATGATTATGGGGATCCTGAAATAAAGAAGATTATTAGTGATATGATTGAGACACTTGAAGACGTTGGTGGCATTGGTCTAGCAGCACCTCAGGTTCATGTTTCGAAAAGAATTGTAATTTTCTTTGTACCCGAAAGTCGGATTGAAGATGAAAAAGATCAAGTTGAGTTAACAATTATGATTAACCCAGAAATCCGACCTTTAAATGATAAGATAAATAGAGACTGGGAGGCTTGTCTATCTATTCCAAATTTGATGGGGGCGGTGGAAAGATATTCTCATATTAAATATTCATGGTTTGATGCAAATGGAAAGTACTTTGAAAGAGAAGCTTCAGGATACCATGCAAGGGTTGTCCAACATGAATGTGATCATTTGGATGGTAAATTATATCCCTTCCGAATTACAGACCTATCTATGTTTGGCTTTCAGGAGGAAATAAATTCTAATATAGAGTTATTAGAAAGAGGGCGAATAGTGTCATCTGATAATAAAATGTTGAGGACCCCAAATGCATAAAATGAATACTTTGAGCGACTCTGATGAATTGTTGTTGGCTATGCTCAAACACGTCCCATTTGATGGTTGGAGTTGGTCTGCGCTTAAGTCTGGTATTGCTGATCTTAACAAGGATCCAGATGATATTGAATTTATTTTTTCTCAAGGTCCGATTGATGCAGCGAGGCATTGCGGTATTTATTTTGATCGGATAATGAGTGAGACTCTCAAAGATACATCAATAGATGTGATGCCGGTAAGAGAAAAAATAAAATTTATAATCGAAACCAGGTTAGAGCTTATTTTGCCATTTAAAGAGTCTATTCGCTGCCTTCTCTCCTTTTTATCGCTACCGGGTAATAAGAGTGTCGCTTTTCAAGTGACTTTTAAAGCCGTTGATGAAATGTGGTACTTGGCGGGAGATCAATCTACTGATTATAATTATTATTCAAAGAGAGCCTTGCTAGCCGGCATTTACGGATCGACAATTTTATATTGGTTATCTGACAATGATGATGAGTTTCGCTCAACACGGAAATTTTTGGAACGACGTATCAATGATGTTATGATGATTCCGAGAATTAAGCGCGCTCTTACCGATAAATTAGGGTCCTTTAGCAAAATTATAAAAGGGTTCAAAAATAATAAATTTGCTTAAAAACATTGTCCATTAAGATATTAGGTTTTTGATGTCTTCCCGTTTTATTCAAAAGTCGTTTATATTTTTATTGTATCTCATCAATGGGGTCTTCATTAACATTTGCTGTTTGGTTTGCGCGGTATTTATCAAGATTAATAGAAATTTTTTCGTCACTAAGAG
>Ga0209425_10000708_pt1 | contig 39991 bp, 34 predicted proteins | sample COG_05_FD_184749 | JGI IMG/M metagenome (GOLD analysis project Ga0209425, IMG submission 184749) | Pelagic Microbial community sample from North Sea - COGITO 998_met_05 (SPAdes) (version 2) | ecosystem: Environmental > Aquatic > Marine > Neritic zone/Coastal water | place: Helgoland, sampling...
CACCACGTTGATAGGCTGGGTGTGGAAGCGCAGTAATGCGTGCAGCTGACCAGTACTAATAGCTCAATTGGCTTGATTTATGCACTGAAAAAAATTTTTGTTTCTTAATAATATAATAAGTTATAATTTGATAATTAATAAAATTTTATTATTTATTAATGTTTAAAATTACATCTTTCCCCAAAAAAATTGATATTGATCGTTTTTCAATCCATAAAAATTCTAAGTGTTTAATTATTGCAGAATTGTCAGGCAATCATGGCGGTAAATTAAAAAATGTATTTAAAGCTATTGATGAAATTAAAAAAAGTGGAGCAGACGCGATTAAAATTCAATCTTATGAACCAGATACAATTACATTAAATGCTAAAAATAAGTACTTTTGGATAAAAGATAAATCTATTTGGTCAGGACAATATCTTTATGACTTATATAAGAAAGCTTATACACCGTTTTCATGGCATAAAAAGATTTTCTCATACGCAAAAAAAAAAAAATTACTATGTTTTTCATCACCATTTGACAAGTCTTCTGTTGATTTATTAGAGAGTTTAAATTGTCCTTGCTATAAAATTGCATCACCAGAGATAACAGATTTAGAGTTAATTGATTATGTGGCAAAAAGAAAAAAACCCATGATAATTAGTACTGGTATAGCTAATCAAAAAGATATTGATCTTGCGGTAAATCAATGTTTAAAAAATAAAAATAATAAATTAATAATTCTTCATTGTATCTCAAGCTATCCTGCACAAGAACATGAATTGAATTTGAATTATCTTAATTATTTAAAAAAAAGATTTCCTGTTTATGGTTATTCTGATCATTCTATAGGTGAAATGGCAGCATTGGCATCGCTATCTATGGGGTCAAAAGTTATTGAAAAACATTTTAAAATAAATGATAAAATTAAAAGTGCAGATAAAGTTTTTTCTACAGATGTTAAAAAATTTAAAAAATTTATTTTAAAAGTAAGAAGACTTGAAACTATTCTTGGAAATGAAAACCCAAATAAAAAAAAAATTTTAAAAAATAAATTAACAACTATAAGTCGTTCTATATTTTATATAAAAGATTTGAAAAAAGGTGACATTTTGAGGAGAAATGTAATAAAATCAGTAAGGCCAGGAATTGGAATAAATCCTCAATACTTAAGTAAAATTTTAGGAAAAAAAATCAAAGTAAATGTTAAAAAAAATACACCCACAAGAACAAATCATTTTTGAATATTTGCTTATTGGATCTAATGGTTTGTTGGGATCAGCAATTAAAAGTAAATTAAATTCAAAAAAAATTATGTGTGTGGCTCGCACAAATTCTGATTATAATATAGATTTAAAGTATCTAAAAAGATTTAAGAGAATATTTGATAAATATAAATTTAAAAATGTGATTAATTGTGCGGCTATTACAAATTTGTCAAAATGTGAAAAAGAAAAAGAAAAATGTAAAAAAATTAATTTAGAACTACCTATAATTTTAGATAATTTATCAAAAAAGATGAAGTTTAATTTAATACATATTTCGACTGACCAAGTTTATTGTAAAGGCAAGAGGAAGAAGTTTAAAGAAACAGATAAGATTTCTTTTTTGAACTATTATTCAAAGACTAAATTCTTAGCTGAAAAAATTTTGAGAAATAATAAAAAAACATTAATTATAAGAACAAATTTCACTGGCTTTAAAAAAAATTTAAACCAAACATTTGCCGGCTGGTTATTAAATAACATTAAAAATAAAAAAAATATAAATTTGTTCAATGATTTTTATGTTTCAACAGTTGATGTCGATTTTTGTTCTAGAATGATAATTAAATTAATTAAAAAAAAAGCAAAAGGAATTTATAATTTAGGTTCTAGAAAAAGTATTTCAAAAGAAAAATTTGCTTTGCTTTTTGCAAAAAAGATAGGAAAAAAATTGAATTATAGTTCTGTTTCATCTAAAAAGTCTAATGTTATAAGACCAGAAAACTTAACCATGGATACTAGAAAAATTGAAAAAAAATTAAAAATTTTAATGCCTCTGCCAGTAACTGTAATAAATAGCTTAATTAAAGAGCTAAATTAATAATGAGAATATTGGGCATCAATTACCTTTCTGAATCTTCAGTTTCATTATTAGAAAATGGAAAAATTAAATATTCAATAAGTGAAGAAAGAATTAATAGAGTTAAAAATTGGTGGGGCAATCCATTTAAGTCAATTAATTATATGTTAAAAGATTTAAATTTAACAATTAAAGATATTGATATTATATCAACACATGGGTTGATTGGAATAAATCAAAAAGTGCCATTAGAAAATGAATTTGAAGAAAAAAAAAATGAAATACATAATTCTAAATTAAGAAGACATCAAAAAAATAATCAATTAAAAAATCTTGAATCAAGATATTACCATGAGAAAAAGGTTGCAATTAGAACAAAAAAATATCTCTCAGAATTAAAAAAAAAATTTAAAAATTTAGAAATTCATGATCACCATGACTCGCATGCGGCGACAGCATACTATTTCTCTGGATGGAAAGAATGTCATGTGCTTACAATAGATGGTTGGGGAGATCAGAGTTCTTCAAAATTTTACCATGCAAAAAAAGGAAATTTGAAAGAGATTACAAGAAGTTATACTTTAGATTCCTTGGGATATTTTTATGGAAGTATAACAAAATTATTGGGATTTAAACCACACCAACATGAGGGAAAAATTTTAGGATTAGCTGCTTTTGGAAACAAAATGAAAGCTTACAAAGAAATAGCAAAAATGATTTCCTTTGATAAAAAAAATAATTGCTTTAAAGGAAATTATGAAAAAGGTTTGTATATAGCTAGTTTTGAAAATAAAAATTTAAATTTTCTACTAAAAAAATACTCAAAAAAAGACATTGCTGCGGCAACACAAAAAAGATTAGAGGATGTTGTTTTGGACTTTATTAAATATAATATTAAAAAAAAAACTAAACTTGCTTTGGCAGGTGGGGTTTTTGCTAATGTTAAACTTAATCAAAAAATAAGTGAATTAAATAAAATAGAAAAAATTTTTGTTTTTCCAAATATGGGTGATGGAGGTTTATCTGTTGGGACTGCTGCACTCTCATTTTATAAAAAAAAAAAATACCTTCCAAGGAAAATTGATAATATGTACTTGGGTCCAAAATTTTCAAATAAAGAAATTCTAAATCAAATTAAAAAATATAAATTAAAAGCTTTAAAGATTAAAAATCCCTCAAAATTTATTGCTAATGAAATATCAGAAGGAAAGGTTGTAGGGATATTTCAAGGAAGAATGGAATTTGGACCTAGATCTCTTGGAAATAGATCAATAATTGTACAGGCTAAAGATGTATCAGTTAATGATTGGCTCAATAAAAAACTTAAAAGGACAGAATTTATGCCATTTGCTCCGATCACATTAATAGAAAATAAAGATGAGTACTACAAGGATATTCAGAAAAAAGAACTATGCATGAAATTTATGACTATTACTGTTGATTGTAAAAAAAAAGCATTAGCAAAGTTTCCAGCTGCTGTACATATTGACAACACTGCTAGACCACAATTAATAGATAAAAAATATAATTCATTATTATATGATTTAATTTTAAACTATAAAAAAATTACTAATAGTGGCACTTTGATAAATACTAGTTTTAACATGCATGAGGAACCAATTGTTTGTTCACCGAAAGATGCGCTTAGAGCCTTCAAACTTGGCAACCTAGATTATCTATTTATAGGAAATTACATTTTGAAAAATTAGTTTTATGAACATCGCATTTAGAGTTGATAGCAGTAGTAAAATTGGTGGGGGACATTTTTACAGATGTTTAAAATTTGCAGAACAGCTAAAAAAAAGAAATAAGATTTTTTTTTTATCAAATTTTCTATCAAAATATCAAAAAAAAATAATTAAAAGAAAAAAAATTTTTCTAGAAAATATTAATATAAATTTTTCTAATACTCATAAAAAATATTTAGAAATAAAAAGATTAATCAAAAAAAATAAAATAGATTATTTGATAGTTGATAATTATGAAACAAATTCAAATTTAAAAAAGAAAATTAGCAGTATTGTAAAAAAACTAATTGTAATTGATGATAGAATAGATGAAAAGCACAATGCAAATATATTGATTAATAACAATTATTTGAATGAAAATGAAAAAAAAGAAATAAGTAAAAATAATAAAAATGCACTTAAGTTCTTAGGTCCAGAGTTCAACTTCAACATTATTAAAAGAAAAGATATAAAAAAAAAAAATAAGTGTAAAAAAATATTTATTTTTTTTGGAATGATAGACAATGAAAATTATACTTATAAAATACTGCAAATTTTAAAGAAACAAGAACAAATAAAGCTAATTGTTGTTATAGGAATTTTTAATAAAAATAGAAAAAAAATAATTAATGAGTTTAGAAATTACAAAAATGTAAGAATTTATGAGAAATTAGATAATGAATCTTTAATTAAAAAGATTTCAACCTCAGACTTAGCTATTGGTAGTGGAGGAGTAAATCTTATTGAAAGAATTAGCTTGGGAAAGTCATCTATAGTTATTTCAAAAGTGGTAAATCAACAAAAAGGATTAATTAATATTAAAAAAAAAAAACTCATATTAAAAAAAAAAATACCCGATCTGAACAAAAAGTTTTTTAAAGATTTTTTGAATAACTATAGTAATAATAAAAATTTAAACTTTAAAAAGATTTCATTAAATTGTTATAAAGAAGCACTAAGAATTAAACACAAAAAAAAAATTTTTGTAAATAAATTCATAAAAATAATTGATAATGAAAAAAGTTAAAACAGTAGTTTTTGGATTAGGAAATATTGGCCTTTTGCAAGATATAAACAAAAAACACGAGGTATATTCACATTCAAAGTCTGTATTTATTTCAAAAAAATTTGATTTAATTGGTGCAATAGATATCAGTAAAAAAAATAGAGAACTATTTTTGAAAAAATACAATAAACCAGTATTCAAAAATGTTCATGATTTTAAAAATAAAAATATTAATTTCGACTTAGCTATAGTTGCAGTACCAACTAAACTTCATTTAAAGCTTTTTACAAAATTATCTAAACTAAATTTTAAATATTGTTTATTTGAGAAACCAGCTGGAAATAATAAGTCTGAATTTTTAAAAATTAAAAAAATTGCTTTGAAAAAAAATATAAAATTGTTTGTAAACTATATAAGATTATATCAAAAAAAATATTATACTTTAAAAAAGTATTTATTAGATAAAAACTTTGCTACTTTTTACTATAATAGAGGCTTAATGAATAATTGTTCTCATTTAATTTCATTTTGCATATTTAATTTTGGAAATATAAAGAGATTAAAGATAATTCATAGGAATAAATCTTTCAATGGAGATATTCAACCAAGTTTTTTACTAGAGTTTAAAAAAATCGAAGCAAATTTTATAAATGTAAGTAAAAATAATATTTCGTTTAATGAATTAAATATAATAAATAAAAGAAATATAATTTACAGCAGAGATAATTTTAATTCAGTATTCCAAAGAAAAATTTCTTATAAAAAAAAATCTAATGAAAAAACACTATTTTTAAAAGATAAAAAGTTACAACTAACAGTCCTGAATGAAATTTATAATTATATATTTAATAAATCAAAAAATAGTAAAAAAATTTTTAATAGATTTTCTCGAAATTTTCTAGAAGTTCATCGTGTTTTAAATTCAATAAAAATCAAAAATAGAAATTTTTAATACTCATATTAGAAAAATTTTTTTATTTTTTTTATATAGTAATTTGATTTTTTTTTCTAAATTTCTATCACATTTAAAATAACTAATTAAATAATTGTTTACTTTAAATTGTTTTATTATTTTATTTTTAATTAAAATTTGCACTAAATTATTAAAATCATTTTTGATTCTAGATTTTCTTGCAAAATAACTAATTTTTAGATTATTCCTCTTTTTATTGGAGATAATTATTTTTTCTCTATTAATAATTTTTCGATAGCAGACATTAAATTTTTTTTCAAAATGGTGCAAAATAGTGAAACCATCATTTGCACTGCATCCAAGACTAACCCATAAAAAGTTTTTTTTTAAAAAAAAATCAAATATCGAATTCTTACCAAATGAGTTTTGTTTGAATTTTTCTAAATCTATTTTATTATAATTTGTAATGTAGCTATGGGTTGGGTTTAAAATTCTTTTAAAATCTTTTTTTTCAATAGCTAGTGATGTAAGTCCTTTATTTGTTGTTTCATAATTATCGAAATTAACTATTTTTTTTTTTGTTAAATTAAAACTAGGTAAAAAAATTTTTTTTTTAAAATAATTTTGTATTATATTTAAAATATTATCTTTATTATGACTTAAAGTTTTTTTCCCTAAACAAAGTAAATTTGAATGAATAACTGTAGTATGATTTTTTGGAATTTTATTTAAAATTTTTTTCAATTTATTCATGGAAAACTTCTAAAAAAAATATAATAGTTAAATATGATTATTAATCAAAAACAAAATATTATTATTCCAAGTCATACGAATAATGCTTTAAATGTCAAAAATTTCAATAATAACATAATAGGTAGTTTTGTTATTAAAGAAAGAGAGAAAGACAACTTTAAAATTATAAGGGATTTAAGTGGAAGTAGAAAAATTTTCATGGGGAAAAAAAATAAACAACAATTTTTTTCATCTAACTTTATTGATTTAAAAAACTTTGGATGTAAACTGAATAGTATTAAAAGTTTCGAAAGAGGAACAGTAACAAAAATTAATTTTAAAGGAAAATTAATTAGTAAAAAATATATAAAACAAAAAGAAGTAATAAAATTTAATAAAGGATTCCATAAGAAAATAGAAACAAAAATAAGTCTTTTTTTGAAAGAGATTAAAAAAAAATATGGAAATAGTTGTTATGTTTGTCTTTCAGGAGGTTTAGATAGTACACTAATTGCATTTTTTGCAAAAAAAATATTTAAAAATGTGGTTTTATTGACTGCTTATGAAAAAGATAAAGGAAAGAAAAGTTCTGATCTTAAACATGCTTCGCAAGTTGCAAGAAAGCTTAAATTAAAACATATTAAAATACCTTTTAACTTAAAGAAACAACTAAAGGACTTAAAAAAGATTATGTACGCTTCTCAAGATTGGCGTGATTACAATATCCACTGTGCCTTTTTAAATTTTGCTATCGCAAAGTATATTGACAAAAAGTTAAAAAAACTTCCAGTTTTGACGGGAGATATGATGAATGAATTTTTTGCAGATTATGATAGTGAGATTTTCAAAGGAGAAACATTTTACAATATTCCGAATGTAGAAAAAAAAATCAGGCAACGTTTTTTTATAAGATCACTAGATAGCTCTGATAGAGAAATCGGAATATTTAATTTTTTTAGAATACCTTTATTTCAACCTTACTCGGTTGTAGTAAGTGATTATGAGAGTATACCTAAAAAGATTATTAATAAAAAAAAATCAAAATATATTATAAATGGAAAATTTATTCCAAATTCTCTTTTAAAATTAGTATTAAAAAAAAAAAACAGAGCACAAATAACTGATGATGGAGGAGGAATTTTAAGTTTTTTTTTAAAAAACATGATTAATCAAAAAAAACTTAATTCTTTATTTAAAGCATATTTCAAAATTGATCAAAAATTTTTGAGAAAGTTCATAAATATTGGGAGCTATAGACATTTTTAAATATGTGTGGAATTTTTGGAATATATGATGAAAAAGACAAAAACTTAATTGATAAGTGTAAGATAGGTTTAAAAATCATAAAATATCGTGGACCAGATAAAAGTAAATTTATAAAAAATAATGATTTTATAGGTGGAACAAACCGTTTAGCAATTGAAGCACTTAAAAATGGAGATCAGCCAGTTGAAAATGAAGATTGTATAATAGGTTTTAACGGGGAAATATTTAATTATAAAAAATTAATAACAAAATATAATTTTAGATCAAATGTAGATTCTGAAATTAAACTTTTGATTAATTTATGGATGTTGAAAGGAATTAAATTTATAGATGATTTAGAAGGTCAGTTTGCAATTTTTATATATGAGAAAAAAACTAAAAAAATATTCCTAGTAAGGGACCGATATGGTATTAGACCTATATTTTACTATTTTGATCAAAATTCAATTTATTTTGGATCAGAGATCAAAACTATAGTAAGTACTTTGGATAAAGAATTTGAGATAGATAGTAATAGTTTGAACCAAACAGCCTTTTTTTGGACAAATATAGGAAAACAGACTGCGATTAAGGATATATATTCTGTACAGGCGGGAAGTTATCTAGAATATCAAAAAGGAACAATTTTAGAGAAAAAATATTTTACAAACTATATAATTAATGAAAATTATTCTAATAATAACTATGATCAAATAAAGAAAGATCTTTTAAAAGAATTAAAAGACACAATAACTAGACAAAGTCAAAGTGAGGTCGGGTATGCATGTTACCTTTCTGGTGGAATAGATAGCGCTATTATTGCTTATTTGTTATCTGAAAAAAAAAAATTGGACACTTTCTCTATCGAGTTTGAAGATGATGAATATAACGAAAAAGATTCTCAAAACAAACTTTTAAAAATTTTTAACACTAGACACAACTCCTTGGTGATTAATAAAGAGGATATTGCTAAAAATTTTTCGAACGTAATAAATCATAGTGAGTGTTTATTATTTAGAACTGCCCCAGTACCACTTTATTTGTTGAGCAAACTTGTAAGTGAGTCTGGTCACAAAGTGGTATATACTGGAGAAGGTGCTGACGAAATTCTCTATGGATATGATATTTTTTTTGAAAATAGAATTAGAAATTACTGGAGAAAAAATCCCAATTCTAAAATAAGACCTCGTCTATTACAAAAATTGTATAGTTATCTGCCTCAATTTAAAAACACTCGGTATTTCGAGCTCATTAAAGATTTTTATCGATCGACGCTCACAATTAATGATAATCCTTATTATAGCCATTTAGCAAGATGGGCTCAGTATCATCAAATTATATCGTATTTTAATATCAAACCCAATGAGGGGAAATTATTAAATGAATTTAAGCAAATACTTCCAGAAAAATTTGAAAAGTTATCATCTGATACAAGAACTCAGCAAATAGAAATGGACACCTTATTATCAAATTATCTACTTTCATCTCAAGGGGATCGTATGAGTATGGCGAATTCTGTAGAGGGTAGATATCCCTATTTAGATGATCAATTCACTAAGTTTTGTTCTGAAATAGATCCGACAGTTAAAGCATTGGGAATAAGGTCAAAAACATTGTTACGCGATACATTTAAAGAAATATTACCTAAGGAAATTATTAATAGACCAAAAGTTGCTTACCAAGCACCAGAAGCCCAGTCATTTGTAGGATATAACTATACTAGTGAAATATTTGAAAATTTTATGGATAATATAAATAACTTAGAATTGATAAATAAAAATAACTTTTTGGGACTGATTGAAAAAATTAAAAATCCCTTAACATCAAAAAGACTTGGATTCAGGGAAAATGTTGCATTTATTTTAGGTTTATCGTATTTGACTTTAAAAGACAAAATATCAAATTGGAAAAATTTTAAATATGAGAACAAAAATAATTCTTAAAGATTTAATTGATTACTTAAAAAAAGGAAATCCTTTAATAAGAAATAGAAAGAATATTCCTTTAGATAAGTCTTTACTAGAACTGGGTTTAATAGACTCTTTTGGCGTTATTGAAATTATTACTTACCTAGAGAAAAAATATAAAATTAAAATTAATGATAATGAAATTACTAAAGAAAAATTTGGTTCATTAAATAAAATGTCAAAGTTAGTTTCAGAAAAAATAGAAATATGAAATTCAAAAAATTTAATTATATTGGAAAAGAAGAAATTAAGGCAGTTAATAAAGTTTTAAAAACTGGCATTCTTTCCCAATATTTAGGTGAAAAAAGTAAAGATTTTTATGGTGGGAAAAACGTAAGAAGATTTGAAAAAAATTGGTCCAAATATTTTAAAGTTAAATACGTAGCAGCAGTTAACTCTTGGAGCTCTGGACTTACTTGTAGTGTCGGCGCAATCGACATAGAGCCTGGTGATGAAATAATATTACCGACATTAACCATGACAGCTTGTGCGGCTGCAGTTTTACATTGGAATGCAATACCTGTTTTTGCTGATGTAGATCCAAAAACTTATACAATTTCTCTAGACTCTATTAAAAAGAATTTTTCAAAACGAACAAAAGCAATTATGGCTGTTGACATGTTTGGACTATCCTGTGACATAAATTCAATAATGAAATTTGCTATAAAAAAAAAGATAAAAGTTATTACTGATAGTGCTCAGGCAATTGGATCTAAATATCATAAAAAATTCACAGGAACATCCTCTCATGTTGGTGGTTATAGTTTAAATTATCACAAACATATTCATACTGGTGAAGGAGGTATTTGTGTAACTAATGATAAGAAGATTTTAAAAAAAATAATTCATATTCGAAACCATGGTGAAGCGGTAAATAATTCCTTAAAAAAAAATGATTTAATAAATAATATAGGAAACAATTTTAGGCTAGGAGAAATAGAAAGCGCAATTGGAATTCAACAATTAAAAAAATTAAAGAAAATTATAAATAAAATTCAAAATAATGCTGAGATATTAAACACAGAACTTAAAAAACTTAAAGGTATAGAAACCCCATTTGTTCCAAAAAATCAAACTCACGCATATTATGTTTATGCAATTAGAATTAATGATAACTTATTAAAATTGTATAAACGATCTAAAATAACCTATGAACTTAAAAAACTTGGAGTTTCAATTAGAGAAGGTTGCTCTAATTTGCATTTACAAAATATTTATCAACAAAAAATAGCTTACGGAAAAAGAAATTTTCCATGGGTTGGTATTAAAAATAAAAGAAGTTTTATTAATTATAAAAAAGGAATATGTCCTATTGCAGAAAAATTAAAAGACGAATCTATGATTGTATTATTAATGACTGAATATAACTATTCTAAAAAAGATATGATTAAGATTTGCAGAGCATTTGAAAAAGTTTGGAATAAATTAAAAATTAATAAAAGGTTAAATAACATTATTAAAAAATAATTTCATGATAGAATTTGCCAAAAAACTCTTTCCGTTAAATAGAAGTTTAACAGGAAAAGGAAATGTAAAAACTTTAAAACTTATTAAATCCCAATTACCTAATTTGCAGATAAAATATTTTAGTTCTGGAGAAAAAGTTTTTGATTGGAAAATACCTATGGAATGGAATGTTCAAGATGCATGGCTTAAAGACTCTAGAGGTAAAAAAATATTAAATTTTAAAGAAAATAATCTTGTTTTACTGGGGTATTCAAAATCAATTAATAAAGTTGTTAATTATAAAATATTAAAAAAAAACATTTATACTTTAAAGTCTAAGCCAAATGCAATTCCTTATTTGACTTCTTATTATAAAGAAAGATGGGGCTTCTGTATGAAACATAAAGATTATAAAAAATTAGATAAAAATAAAAACTTTCATGCGTACATAAATTCTTCCCTAAAAAAAGGTAAAATGCATTATGGAGAATTGAAAATTCCTGGCAAAAGTAAAAATGAAATTTTTTTTTCAACTTATATTTGTCATCCCTCAATGGCTAATAATGAAGTTTCAGGAATGGTTTTGTCTTCCTTTTTAGCAAAATATATTCTTGAAAAAAAAAATTTGAAATATAGTTATAGGTTTATTTTTATTCCAGAAACAATAGGATCGGTCGCATATATAAAAAAAAATTTTTCAGAAATGAAAAAAAAAATTATTGCTGGTTTTAATATCACATGTGTTGGGGATGAAGGAAAATTTAGTTTGCTTTTTTCAAAAGATGAAAACAAACTTTCCGATAGGTTTGCAAAAAAAGTTTTTAAAAGTAAAAAGCTTAATTACAAAAAATATTCATGGTTAGAAAGAGGAAGTGATGAAAGACAGTATTGTTCACCATTAGTAGATTTACCCATCACAACTATAATGAAGACTAAATTTGGTGAGTATAAGGAGTATCATACTTCTTTGGACAAGATAGGAACAGTTGTAACTCAAAAAGGTTTAAAAGAAAGTTTAAGAATTTACAAAATTTTAATAGATGAGATTGAAAAAACAACTATTCCAAAAAGCAAAATTATTTGTGAACCATTTTTGACAAAATATAATTTGATAGACACTTTGGGAGCTAAAAGAAAAATTGATAAAAAAACTAGAAATCTCTTAAATTTTGTTTCTTATTGTGATGGAAAAACAACTTTAGATGAGATATCAGATAGATGTAAAATTAGCCGAATAAATGGCTATAAATTATTTCAATTATTGATTAAAAAAAATATAATTACTCAGATTTAATAATTTTTATCATTTTCAATATTTTCTATTTCTTTAATAATTAAATTATTTATTTCTATAGAACCTTTTATTGATGGATGGTCGTCGTCTGCATAAAAAATATAATCTTTATTGTGTGTAATGCACCTTGATTTGATAAAAGTATCACAAAATAATTTATGTGGATATACCCTGTAAACACTATCACCCTTGATTTCATCTAGGAGCTTAAAGGTACTTTTAGTTCTTTCTTTGTATAATTCATAAGATGTTGTAACAAAATTTTTTTCAGAAAATTCGTTATTAAAAATAAAAAATCTTTTTAATATTTCACTCGGCACATCCCAGCCTACCTCCGGTATTGGATATATTAAAATAATACTACTTTTACCTTTTGCTAAATTATTCACAGAAATTTTGAAAGATTCTTTAATAGACTCAAACTCACCATTAGATCTTAGTTCGTGTTGCCATTTATTACCTTCAATACCACCCTCATTATTATTAAAATATCTACTAGAAATATATAAAGGCAATCTTCCTAAAAATATAAGGATCGGATTATTTTCCATTTTTATTTGACTAATTAAATTCTGAAAATGTGAGTTTAAACACTTATTACTAATTTCATTTCTATAAAATTTGTCAAAACCAGGAAAAAATAAACAATTTCCAAGCATTGATGTTTTGACGGAATAATCTTTTTTAATTAATTTTTTTGTTAAATCATTTGATATTGAAGCTATATGACTATCACCAATTAAGTATACGCTACGGTTTGACTCACCATTAAATAGACAACCTTCAGGATTGTTCATACATTCTTCTCCTTTTTCATTTTTTAAGAGATTCATTGGCTGTTCAATGTCAATATTATTGTTAATTAATTCTGGTACTCTGTTCTTAAAACCGTAATTTTTTATTACTAAAGTACTTATAAAAATAATTAAAAAAAAGAACGTAGAAATTAGTATAGAAATATATTTAAATGATATACTTTTTTTTCTAGCAGGTCTCTCCACAGCGAAAAAAGTAAATATTGATAGAAATAATATTAATAAACCGACAACTATTTTATTTATTAAACTACTATCAACAAAGCCAGTAATTCTAGCAAATGCAAAAATAGGATAGTGCCATAAATATAATGAATAAGAAATTAATCCAATGCCAACAAACAGTTTAGAGGATAAAATTTTGGTTATAATTTCGTCAGTATTTGAAAAAAAAATTATTAGACACACACCAATAATTGGAAAGATTGTAAAAAAGGAAGGATGAAAAGTGTTTTCATTAAAAAGAAAAAAGGATAAAGCTAGAATTAATAAACCAATTGTTGGAAAAAATTTTTTGTATTTAATATTTATTGCATACCCTCTTCCAAATTTATTTTCACAGATTACTAATAATGATCCTGCCAAAAGCTCCCACATTCGTGAGTGAATTAAATAGAATGTAGCAGATGAAAAATTTTTACTTCCCCATTCAGCATAAAACAAACTTATAACTGCCAAAAAAGTAAAAATAAAAAATAAACGATTTTTGAAAAATTTATATGAAATTAAAAATATTAGTGGAAAGACAAGATAGAACTGCTCCTCAACAGATAACGACCAAGTATGTAAAAATGGTTTTAATAAACCATCTTGAGCAGCATATTCCATTCCATTAAAATGAAAATAAAAATTTGATGCAAAAAAAATTGAACTAATTATTGACTCTGAAAACTCTATAAATCTTGATGGCAATAAATATTTCCAGGCGAAAAAAAAAGATACAAACATTATAAAAAATAATGCAGGCAGAATCCTTCTTACACGTCTTTGATAAAAATACGAAAATGATATTGTTCCTTTTTGTTGCAATTCTTGAAATAAAATTGATGTGATCAAATATCCAGAAATCACAAAGAAAATATCAACACCTAAAAAACCTCCTCTAAATATCTCGACACCTGAAACATGTATTTTTGCGTGATAAAGTATTACAATAGATACGGCTATTGCTCTTAAACCATCAATTTCTGGGCGATAATTTATTTTCATTTAAGTTAACTATATTATTACATATTTTTACTACTTGTTGTTTAATAATCATAATTTTTAATATAATAATTTATTGAAAAAAAAATGATTAAAAAAAGGTTTATCTTTTTTATACTTTTAACTATCTTATTAGCTGTTCTAATTTTTTATGGAGCACTTTTAAGACATCATTACAATACAATTAAAAAAGTTGATAGATTTCCGAGGATTCAAGCAATAGCCGTTTATTTAGCTGAAATACCATTTAAAATTAAACATGGTTATTACAAAAAGGAAGAAATAACAAAATTAACAAAACATCTTGATAAGCCAAAATTTAAGAGATTTAAGGAAGGTAGTAATGACTTTTTGATAGTCCTTCCAAGATATAATGGTGATAAAAAAAAATCAGTAGTAGAAATTATAGATCCTTCAGATTTTACAGTTCTTCATGAATACTCACACGATTTTAAAAGCATGAATGATAAAATAATTTATGAAAAAGAGCACAAATTTAGTAAAAAAAATTATAACAAAAAGCCCTATGAATATAGAAATGCGTTAATTTTAGAAGATGGTTCAATGATAGCACACAGAAATTATGCACCACTATTTAAATTAGACTTTTGCTCAAATTTAATTTGGATAAATCAAGAAGAAAAATTTCGACATAATATTTCATTAGGTTTAGATGATACAGTATGGACTGCAACTCAAATGTATCCTTATTCGAAAATAGTTCAAAAATATAGAAAGAGTCACGGTTTATTTAATGATGATGCAATCACAATGCTTAATCAAGATGGAAAAATATTATTTTCAAAATCTGTCTTAGAAATTCTTTCTGACAATGATATGGTTGACCAAAATATTTTTAATTTTAACAATCCACTTTACATTAATGATGTTCAACCAGCTTTATCTGACACAATGTTTTGGAAAAGGGGAGATGTTTTTATCAGTTCAAAAGGTTTATCAGCGATAATACATTATAGACCAGACACCAACAGAATAATAAACTTTATTAAAGGGCCGTTTTATATGCAACATGATGTCAATATATTAGACGATAGCAAGATATCAATATTTAACAACAACAATACATTAAAAGAAAATTCAAAATATTCTGAAGTAATAATCTATGACTTTGAAAAAAAAATTTTTACAAAAAAATTTAATAAGCAATTGGTCAACAATAATTTTAAGTCTCCAACATCAGGTATATCAAGAATTTTAAATGATGGATCATTATATGTAGAAGAGCAAAAGCATGGAAGAATATTATTTTTTGATCCTAAAGGTGAATTAGAATGGGAATATATCAATAAAGATATGACAGGTGATATTTATGGTATTAATTGGAGCAGAGTAATTGAAAATAAAAAATATAAACAAAGTTTATTAGATTTGATCAAAACAAAAAACTGTAAATAAATCTTTGAAAATGAAAAAAAAAATTTTAGTATCTTGTGTTGATGCTGGGGGAGCAAATATCATCAATCATTGGATTAAAAAAAGAAATGATGATTTTTTATTTTATTTAAAAGGACCAGCAAAAAAAATTTTTAAAAAAAAAAATATAAAAAAGACAGAATTATTTAGTATAAAATTTGATGAAATTATAACAGGTACTAGTACTTATCATGAATTAGAAAAGTATATAAGAAAAATTGCCATTGATCGTAAAATTTATTCAACGACTTTTTTAGATCATTATATAAATTATCATAGAAGATTTTTGTATAAAAAAAAACTAGTGTTACCAAATCAAATTTACACATTTGATAAATATTCAACATATTTGGCAAAAAAAACTTTTAAAAGATTAAAAATAAAACAACAAATTAATTATTTTGAAAAAAACATTTTGAAAAGAATTAAAAAAAAAAAAAATAACAAAAAAAAAATAAATATACTATTTATATCTGAAATTTTTTTAAATAATAAAAAACTGAGTAAAATGATAAATTTAAAATTTAGTCAATTTTTAAAAATTTTAAGAGTAAGAGATATACATTACAGATTAAAATACAGAAAACATCCTTCGGAGAAATTTATAGAATCAAAAAAAATTACAAAATATTTATCTGCACATGAAGATAAAAATTTTGACATAATAAAATCTTTAAATTGGTCAGATATGGTGATAGGTTATGGTAGTTATTATTTGATGATTGCAAATAAAAGTTCACGTGATGTATTCACTTTAAATCCAATAGGCAGATTTAAATTATGGTGGCCATTAAACTTTAAATTAAGAAAAATCCATGATTTTAAATTTAAAAAATAAATAATGATAAGATTAAATGATAACATCTGTATTATTCCTGCTAGGGGTGGAAGCAAAAGAATAAAAAAAAAAAATATTAAAAAGTTTTTCAATCGGCCTATAATTTCCTATGTGATAAAATCTTTAAAGAAAACTAGATTATTTAAAGAGATAATCGTATCTTCAGATGATAACCAAATTTTAAAAATTGCAAAATCAAGTGGTGCAAAAATACACCTGAGAGATAAAAATCTTGCAAATGATTTTATTGGAACAATACCAGTGATTAAAAATGTAATCTTAGATTTATTAAAAGAGAAAAAAAATTTTGAAAAAGTTTGTTGTGTATATCCAACATCTTTATTTTTTAATAAAAAAAGCTTATTACAAGCTTTTAAAAAATTAGATAAAAAAAAAGACTATATTTTTACAGCCGCAAAGTTCCCTCATCCAATAGAAAGGTCATTTTTTAGACACAAAAAAAAATTAAAAATGAATTTTCAAAGTCATTATAAAACTAGAACACAAAGTTTAAAACCATCTTATTATGATGCTGCTCAGTTTTATTTAGGATGGAAAAATTCATGGTTAAAAGAAAAAAATATTTTTGTGGGTAAAAATGATTTTATAGAATTTGATGAATTTAATTTTCAGGATATTGATGAAAAAGATGACTGGGCTAAAGCTAAAATAAAATGGAAGTTATTGAAAAAAAATATTTAAAATAGTTATTTCAATGATAAAAGAATTGATAATTGAGCAATACAATGAATATAAACAATAAAATAATTTTAATTACGGGGGGAACAGGTAGTTTCGGTCAAGAGATAGTCAAATATCTTTTAAAAATAAAAAAGATAAAAAAAATAATAATTTTTAGCAGAGATGAATTTAAACAAAGAGAGATGAAAATTAAGTTTAATTCTAAGAAACTACGTTTTTTTATAGGGGATATTAGAGACAAAAATAGACTTTCGATAGCTACAATTAATGTAGATTATATTATTCATGCTGCTGCACTTAAGCAAGTTGATGTCGCAGAATATAATCCAACAGAATTTATCGACACCAATGTAATCGGAGCAAAAAATTTAATTGAAATTTGTACAATTAATAAGATTAAAAAAATTGTAAGCTTGTCGACTGATAAAGCTTCTTCACCCATCAATTTATATGGAGCTACAAAATTATGTAGTGATAAACTTTTTGTAGCAGCAAATAATTATATACCAAGCACAATATTTTCTGTTGTTAGATATGGAAATGTAGAGGGCTCAAGAGGATCAGTTATCCCATTTTTTAATTCGATAAGAAATAAAAATTTATTTCCAATAACATCAAAAGAAATGACAAGATTCTCACTATCCTTAAAACAATCAGTTGAAATGGTCATTTGGACATTAAAAAATTCAGTTGGTGAGGAAATAGTTGTCCCAAAAATACCATCTTATAAAATTATGGATCTAGTTTATGCTTTTTCAAAAAAACCAAAAATTAAGATTATTGGAATTAGGCCTGGTGAAAAAATTCATGAAGAACTAATTTCAAAAAATGATAGTAGAAATACTTTAGAACTTAAAGATTATTTTATAGTATTACCAAGCCAAAATTTAAAAAAAGAAAATTATTTTAAAAAAAATTTCAAAGCAAAAAAAGTTAAAAAAGAGTTTTCTTACAGATCTGACACAAATAAAAATTATTTAAGAGTAAAAAACTTAGAAAAAATTATAAAAAAGTTTTATTAAATAATTTTGCAATGATATTAATTAGAAACTTTCGTAAGTCAGATATAGATAATCAGTATTTATCTTGGATAAATAATTCTAAAAATATGAAATTTAGTAGACATTATAACAAAAGATATACAGTTAAAAATTCTGAGATTTTTTATAAAAAAATAAAAAAAAAAGGTAATTTTTTTTTTTTAATAGAAAAAAAAAAATCAGACAAAGTAGAAAAAGTAGGAACGATGATTGGACATGTAAATAAAAAAAAAAAATCATGTAATTTAGGAATTTTGATAGGAATAAAAAAAAAAGGTTATGGACTTATTGCCTGGAAAAAAGCTATGAAGCTAATTTTTAGGAAAGGCTATAAAAAAATTATTGGTGGTACCCAACTTAAAAACAAACCTATGATAAAAATTTTTATAAATTCAAATATGAAATATGAGAATAAAACATACAAGTCAATTAAAGGAAATACAAAAAAAATATATATAGTATTTTATTACAAACAGAGCAATTTAATTTAAGTGAAAAAACATTTTCTATATGACGGATTAATAATTATTGATGGTGATCTTAAAAATTTTCAACAAAAAAAAAAAATAATTAATGGAGATAGTAGCAAAAATATTTTAAGTACAACTTTCAACTCAAGAAATTTTTCAATTACTGAGATTAATAAAATTAGAACTGAAATAGAATTATTGGATTTAGATCATATATTTTTCTCAATAAGACCATCTTTTCAAATTTTAAAAAAAAAGAATTATCATTTATTTCTTCAAATAGTTTCATCTTTAAAATTATGTAATTTATATGAGATAAATAATTTATATATTGATCAAAAATATGAAATTTTTACAAAGAATAATTTTAAATTATTAAGAAATTATTTAATTAGAACTAAAAAAAAAAATACAAAAAAAATTTTAACCTTTTTTAACTCTATAGATTATAAAGATTTTCAAAAAATCAATCTAATCAAATTTCAAAAAAATTTACAAAAAGAAAAAAAAGTTATAATTCAAAATGACATAAATCAATCAAACAAAAAATTATTTTGGTTAGGTTTTGATAAAAATTTTATAGAGGTTCCATGGGCATCTAAATATCCTAAAGATAAGTGGTACAAATTATCAAAAAAAACTAAAGTTGGCTCGCCTATATTTAAAAAAATAAATTATTGTTCTAGATGTTGTTTGCCTGAAACTTGGGAAGGTATTTCATTCGATAATGAAGGGATATGCACAATCTGTAAATCAGCAGAGGATAAAATGATCATTGAATGGAAAAATAAAGAGAGGGAGTTAAATAAAATTTTTAATAAACACAAAAACAATAATTATTATGATTGCTTGCTACCTATTAGTGGTGGGAAAGATAGTACATTTCAATCATATGTTTTAACAAAAAAATACAATCTTAATCCCCTAGCAGTTACCCATGGACAAAATTGGTTTTCTCTAACTGGTAGAGAAAACCTTGAGAACTGTTTAAATAAATTTGACCTTGATCACATATTTTTTTGTGCATCAAGAAAAAAGATTAATAATGTAGCAAAATCCTCTCTAAAAATGATTGGTGATGCATGTTGGCATTGTCATATCGGGGCAGGTACTTTTGCCATTCAGTCTGCCTTTGATTGGAAGATAAGATTAATAGTTTATGGCGAAGGGCCAGCAGATACTGATGCTAGAGGATCATTTAAAAAAAAAACTAAAATTTCACCTTATAGATTTCTAAAAATTTCAGCTGTTAAAAAAAATAAAGAATTTGTAAATAAAAAGTATTCATTAAAAAAATTATCTAACTGGAGTTATCCTGATCACAATGAACTTAAAAAATTTGATCCTGAAATAATTCATTTAGGTCAGTATATGTTTTGGGACGAACAAAAAAATATAGATTTTGTTAGTAAATATTACGGCTGGAAAAATACCCAAGTAGAAAATACTTATAAAGGATACAAGAGTAATGAATGTGTAATGGCTGGTGTCCACGATTATCTTAATTTTTTAAAAAGAGGTATTGGTAGAGCAACAGTGCATGCATCTGATGATGTAAGAAGAGGTTTAATAACAAGAGAACAAGGATTTGAATTGGCAAAAGAATTTGATATTCAAAAACCTCATGCTTTAAAATATTATAAAAAAATAACAAATTATAGTGACAATCATATAGATAAAAATATTTTTGAAGCCAGAAAGAAAAGTAAATATGCTAAAAAGTATAAATTATAATAAATATAGTTATAAAGAATTAGAAAAATTCTTTCAAAAACATAAATCAGTTAAAGATTTAAAAAAATTTTATAAAAAATTTATTTCAAATTATATTAAATTAAATAAAAAGTACAATTTTAATGAACAATTAAACCAAAAGTATATTTATAAACAAATTGATCATATTTTTTCAAAAAAAAAAACACATAAAAAAAGATTAAATTTTATACCTATTGGTATAAAAGATAATATTAATACAGAATATTTAGACACCAAATTTGGAATTAAAGTTAGAAAAAAATTTAAATCTGGAAATGATGCAAGAATTGTTTCACAACTAAGTGATCAGGGTGCGATAATTTTTTCAAAACTATCTTGTGCTGAATTTGCTGTACATTACATAGAAAAAAAAAAAGGCAAAAATCCTCAAAATAAGAGTCATATAGCTGGAACTTCGTCTACTGGACCGGTAATATCTGTTGCTGTTGGGGCATTACCAGCTGCAATAGGGACACAAACTGCCGGCTCAATTTTAAGACCATCTAGTTATTGTGGTGTTATTGGTTTTAAACCAACTTATGGAGCAATAGATAGAATAGGAGTTTTAAAAACAAATGATCTTTCTGATACTGTAGGGATTATTAGTAGAGATTTTTATGGGATAAAAAAAGTTTTTAATTCAATTGTAAAAATTGGTAAAGACTATCCTTGGACTATTAATTATAAAAAAAATTATCAGGGATATGAAAAAAAAAAATATGTAAAAATAGGATTTTTTGATGAGAGCCTTAAAGTGTTTAATAATTTTGATGAAGAAACAAAAATTGAATATATGAAAACAATTTCAAAACTAAAGAAAAAAGGAATGATGTTATCAAAAATTAGAAATCTAAGGATTTTTGATAATTTTCATCAGAATTTTTACACTACATATCATAATTCTTTATATTATTATTTAAAAAATATAAATCCAAAATTTTTAGGCCTAAGCGAAATATTAAAAAAAATAGTACTTCAAGGGAAAAAAATATCAAATAAAAAAAAAACTTTTTCAATTAAAACAATTCGTAATGTGAAAAAAAAATTTAATAAAGTGTTTGATGAATATGATTTTTTGATTATTCCTACAACAGCTGGTTTTGCTCCAAAATTTAATCAAACTGAAAAAGACGATACCTGTTTAATCTGGACAACTTTAGGATTTCCATCAATTAATATACCTATTTATAATTCTAAAAAAAATGATTTACCGTATGGTTTACAAATCATCTCAAAAAAATACTGTGATTTTTTACTTTTAGATTTTTCTAAAAAAATTTTTAATATTTTAAAATGAAAAAAAGAATTTTTATATTTCAACAAAGAGAATGGCATAACAGAATTGGGTATTTTCTAGCAGAAAATTTTAAAAAAGATGGTTTTGAACTTGGATGCTTGTCTTTTAAAAAAAACGTTCACAAAAAAATACAACAAAATTATCAAAATTTGTACGAAATCATCATTAATCATGACGATGTAATTGAAAATCCTTTGAAATATATTCCAAAAGATAAAAGAGATCTAAACGTGAAAGAAATAATTGAGGACCTGGAAATTGAAAGTATGTGGCAGCTTACACAAAGTGCTCGACATCACTCAAAAAGTTACAAAAAAAAATTTTATTATAGTTTTGAACAAAATAAAACTGATGATGAAATTATAATTTACTTCAAAGCTCTCTATTATACAGCTAAGAAAGTCTATGATGAATTTAAACCTGATATAATTTTAGCTCCAAACTTTGTTAGCTTACCTCATGCTATATTTAATTTATTTTTTAAAAGAAGAAATACAATGATGATCGGTACCACAGATTGTAAAGTCGCTGGTAAGGAAATATTTACATATGATTACTTAGATAGAGACTCAAATTTTTTAAGGCTTTTAAATCAGCTTAATAAGAAAGATAAAATTGAATATGATTTAAGAAGTGTTGATGAAGTTATATCCAATTCTAAAGATAAAAAATATAGAAAAATTTATTTTAAAATGACAAAAGATTATTTATATTTTCCAAATATTAAAAAATTTTTAAAAAGGTTTTTAAGAGATTTATATTTTAGTATTACAAAACAAAGAAATAACCATATAAAAGGGTTAGGCCCAACACCTGATGATAGACCATTTTTAATTGTAGTTAGAGATTTTGTAGTTTTTATAAAAAATACGATTTTGGAAAAAAGAATGCAATATCATGATTTGTCAGAAATAAAAAATTTTGTTTATTTTCCACTACAAGTTCAACCAGAAAGTGCTACAGATCTTTTGTCTCCTTTATCAACAAATCAAATTGAAACTGCTAGACAAATTTCCTTACAATTACCACCAGATTTCACATTAGTTGTGAAAGACCACCCAGCAATGTATGGCCTTCGAAGTTACAAATATTTAAGAAAAATGCTGAAAACACCAAATATAAAACTTATAAACTTTAGACACGAAACTACCGATGTTTTAAATAAGTCTAGCTTATTAATTACAGCAACAGGTTCAACTATATTTGAAGCTGCAGTACTTAAAAAACCCTGTTTGCAATTAGGTGAGCTTGGAACAACATTAAAATTACCCAATGTAATAAAAAGAGACACAAATTTATCATTAGACAAACAAATTAAAGATACTTTAAAAATGAATATTAAAGAAAGGTACGAATTCTATTTAAGAAATTTTGTATATGCTGGATTAAAAATAGGTTTTGAACCTGATTACAGGCTTATATGGGAAGCGAATAAAAAGGGTGATTTAAAAAAAATTTATAAAGTTTTTTTTGATGAGGTTAAAAAATTATTAGCTTAAGATTTAATTTTCTAAAATGTTTTTATAAAAATTTTTATACCTAAAGATATACTTAATTATTTTTGACGTATTGGTTTTAATTGAGGATGATGAAGTATCTAACTTATAAGTAGGAAGTTTGTAATAGTTGATTATATTTTCCCATTTTTTATAATCATCTCTTTTAAGTTCATTTGGTTTTCTTTTTAATCTTATTTTTTTTGAAGCAGTCAATAAAATAATTAATTTTGGCCTAGGTAAAATTAATTTTATTAAATTAAAAAAAATTCTTTTTTGACCAAAAATATATCCTGGGTATCTATCAATCAATATGAAATGATTTTTTGCCATGATAAATATTTTTAATATTCTCATTAAAAAATCAAAAAAAAGTAATAATAAATAAAAAGAATTAATGTATCTAAATTTTAAACTTAGTTTTGACAAATAAGTTGAAAACCAATATTTTGGAGCAGTACCAAAAGATGTAATAAATATTTTTGAAATTAGTTCTTTATTTAAATTGTTAATCATAGAACTTTTACCAGTTCCATCTGATCCAAGAAAAAGAATGAAGTTAGAATTAAAATCAAATAATGAATTATGATTAATATTAAATTTTTTGAAAAAATAATTTCTTAAAAATTTTTCAAGAAGTAATTTATTTTTAAATTTTTTAGTTATATTAATTTTATTTCGAATATTTTTAAAATTAGGTTTAAATATAAATTTATTAATTTGATTTATAGAATTTTTTTTCTCCCATAAAATTTTACCAATATAATAGATAAAAAAAATTATTTTAGAGTTTGTTTTAATGTCTTTAAATTTGTCAATTTTTAGAACATATCTGGTAACAAAACTTTTTTTAAATGAAATTTGATAAGCAACATCAATAATAAATTTATTTTTTGAAGTTTCGTTATAATAAAAAAATCTATTTTTATCTTTGAATACCGATAGTTTTCTTTTATAGAATTTTTTTTTGTAAATAAGCTTTTCAAATTTAAATTTGGACTCATTTTTTATAAAAATATCCAAATCCTTCTTTTTATTCTTCAGGTCTAATGTAAGATTTAAAAAAGGAATTCTTTTTTTTTTTAAAATAAAAAGTAATTTTTTTTTATTCATTATTATTCATTATAGATTAATATTAATAGTTATTTATTAATTTATCTTGAAATTTATTTTATTTACTATAGGTCATGGTTTATGGCATCTGATTTCATAAAATTATATGAAAATAATGGATTTATTGAGTTTAATAATATTTTTAAAGATGAGCAAATCAAGAAATGGAACGACATCTTAGACCCATACTTTTCTGGTAAAGATGAAAAAGTTCGTCTTGACCTGACAAGTATAGGTAAAAATGGGTACGATATTCTAAAAGAATTTTTCAATGATAAAGTTAAGTTTATTATAAACAAGTTAATTAAAGACCCAATAATTTTTTATGCGGGATCAATTGAAATTCCTTCAAATTCAAAAATTTCTCATGTTAATCATAATGAAATTGGGGGATGGCATACTGATACTGGAGAAAATTTACAATATTTAGATCTTAAAAAACCAATTTGGATGACTTTTTTTGTATATTTGACTGATGTAGATCAAAACGATGGTCCATTTGAAATCACAAATAAAATTTATAGAAAAGATGTTAACCATAATACAAAAGCATTCAGTTTATTAGGGAAGAAAGGTAAATGTTTTTTATGGGGCAATACTTTTTATCATAGAGCTGCTCCAAATTTAGGAGATAAAAGAAGAAGAATTTTAAAAATTCAAATACAACACAACTATCTAGAAAATTCTTATACAGAACAATTAAAAAAAATTCATAAATATATTAATGAAGATGATAATTATTTAAAATATTTAACTGGATTTAGCCATCACTCAACATATAGAGATTGGAAACTTAAACATGAAATCACTAAACAAAAAATAGATATTATTAATATGGATTACAATAAAAATTCTAATAAAGTTATTCAATTTAGTTATACTAAAAGAATAAAAAATAAGATTAAGAACTTATTTAATGTTAATAAGATTTAACCTAAGTACTAAAACTTTAATTATAAATTTTTTTTATTTTATTTTAAAAATTCCATTATCAATTCACACTTTTAGAAGTATAAGAAACGAAATTAAAATATATAAAAAATTAATGAATAAAGAATTTTTTAATTCAAAAAATTTTGGTATTTTAAAAATCTATTCAATTTTTTTTGGTTTTTTTATTCCACGCGGCACTCAAATTTCTCAATTTGATAAAAAATTTATAAAACAATACGTAGATTTTTATAAAACCTATAATTTAAAAAAAAAAGCATCTGAGGTATTAGATCTAACAAATTTAGAATTATTTATTAAAGAGCACAATAATGAAAATTATTATAGGTATAAAAATTATCTTAAATCAAAAGAAATTTTAGTTACACCTATTCATGGCGATTTATATTATAAAAATATTATAATTTATAAAAACAAATATTATTTAATAGACCTTAATTTTTTTTTAGAGAATGCAACTTATTATTTTGATTTAATTAATTACAAAATATTTTCATCAAAATATTACAAAAATAATTGGTTTTCTCTTTTTAAAAGCCATCAAAAAAAATTTTACAAAATTATTAATAAAGATTATTTGATAATGTACCTGTTATGGAAAGTAAACAATGACCTTAAATATATAAAAAAAAGTGAATTTAAAAATAAAAAATATAAAGATGTTTTAAAATATTTTTTTAATAATTTAATTTAAAATTTTGTTAATAAAAAACATGAACACAAAATGAACAAAATAAATTTTATTAACTTTTTTTTTATAAGAGTAAATTTTCTTATGTATAAAAAAACGATTTTTATAGCTCATATAATCTTTATATTTTTCTAAAAATACTGAAAGGCCATCTATCATTTTTTGGGGTTGTTTCGTGATACTATTTGGAGTTTTTAAATTATACCAAACATAATTTTCTTGAAAATGAATTTTTCTTTTTTTCAAAATAAGGTCCATAATAATACCCTTATCCTCAGATACAGTTAAATTTGTGTCAAAACCATTTACCAGATTAAATTCTGACTTTTCAATTATTAAATTGGATCCCATAGCACCAATATTAACGTTAAAATAATCTTCAATTTTTGAACTTTTTGGACTTCTAAAAAGAACTTCTTTATTTTGATGATTGGTTACATAGACAGTTGATAATATAGTTTTAGATTTATTTTCTTTAATAAATTCATAACTTTTTTTAAGATATTCTTTTCCCCAAAGATCATCATCATCTATAAAAGCTAAATAGTTGTTCTTACAATATTTAGCCCCAATATTTCTTGCCTCAGAAATATTTGTCTTTCTGGGGCAATTAATAACTTTTATTTTATCATTAAAATTTCCTAAATGTATTTCTTCAAATTTTCCATCTCCACTATGTATCAATATGATTTCATCAGGCTTGTAAGTTTGAGCAAAAATAGATTTAAAGCAATTCTTAAGATCTGAAATTTGTGTTTCTCTCTCAAAAGTATTTATGATGACAGAAAATTTTATTTGCATTTAATTATTTTTAATTGAAATTATAAATATAAATTTCGGGACCAACAATATAATCATCTTTTGAATTATCTAGTATTCTTATTAGTAAGGTTCTTGCAGTATAAATTTTCATTGATTCTGAAAGAATATTTCTTTCAATATTCTCATTTGTCAAAATATTATTTAAAATAACATTATCTTTTTCCAGTATTATAGCATCAAAATTATTTTTTAGAAAATTTACCAATTTTTTTTCTTTATTGATATCAAATTCTTGTCCTAAGAAAATTAAATTTTTTGAATTTTGTCTAATATTTTTTTTCTCGTACTTTTGAAGTATTGAAATCTTTTTTTCAATTTGTTCAGGTGAATTTCTTCCATCCCCAGCTATACCTGGTAAAATAATTTTTTGCTCTAAGAGTTTTCTGTATAATTTAAGTGTTTCAGAATTTTCTCTCATCATTAAATGAGAGAGAGAATAAATGACATTTTTTTCAGAAAATTTATCAAAGATTTGATATTGAATAAATTTTTTATTAATCGTTTCTTTGAATTTATAATGAATATTGATTTTGGTATATAAAGAACTAAAAAAAATAATCATAAAAAAACTAACAAAAAATATTTTATATTTATAATTCTTAAGATTAGTAAAATAAATATGAGATAAATAAATGAATAAAAAATTTAAAATAAAAATCGAAGGTCCAAAATAACGAAATTGAGGATAGGACCATTCTGCAATAGCAAATAACAAAACTGGTTCAAAGATAAAAAAAATAAACGTTAAAACTATTTTTATTTTAAAATCAGAGTCCTTAATGTTTTTTTTTTCCTTTACAAGGTAAACCATTAAAAAAATTATGATTATAGAAATAAATTTTTCAGTTATGAAAATAAAATAAATTGATTGATAAATTTCCTGAGAAAAAATGTAAAATCTATTCTTAACAGGATACATTATGTTGTCATTGTCAATTAATGATGAGTCAAACAAATGTTGAAAAGGATTATGACCTGCTGATAAAATATAATTTGGAAAAACTCCAATAAGAAAAAATAGAAGTCCAAAAAAAATTATCCTATTGATTTCCTTAAATTTATATTTTTGATAGTGTAAAAATAAAATTGAATATATAGAAGGAAGTGACCCCCAAAAATTAATACCCCAAGCGATTGATCCCAAGATTGCGAATAAAATATATACTTTAAAGGTAAATTTTTCTGGATTGTTAAAATATTTTAAAAAAAAATATATTTGAATTAAATAAAAAAATAATAAATACGCGTTTTTGCCACCTACAATTGCGACATCTATAAAAATAGGAGAAAGTGATATTGAAAGCACGAAAAGAAAAAAAATGCTTGATTCAATTTTTAACTTTTTTAGAATTAAGTAAGATAATATAACTGAACCAGAACTTACCAATAAACTTGAAATTCGTGAAAATAAGATAAATTTATCTGGGTTTAAAAATATAAAATCTTGAAATTCACTTAATGAAAAGTTTGTAAGAAAAATTTTATATATTAGCCCTATAAAACCACTTAATAAAAAATTTAATAACGGTGTGATAATTGGATCAATCAAGTTTTGATGAGCATGTGTAAAAAAACCATAAAAATAGAGTGTGCTTTTAATAAATGTGGCTTCATCTCCATTTAAAAAAAAAGGCAAACCATAAGTTATTACTGAGGATAATAAGAAAAAAAACAAACCCAAAGATAATAATAGAATTATTATGTTTAATTTTTTCTGAATATATAACATTTTATGATTATCTTTTTCTAGGTTGCCTATTTTGTTATCATGGTTAAACGTATTATATATAACTAAAATTGATATATTGATTGCATGAAAATTCAAAGAAAAATCTTTCCATTTATATTCTCATTGATAAAATTTTTTACAACCAGACAAAAATATCTTCTTTCTTTTTTTATATTTTTAACTTTTATAGGTAGTTTTTCAGAAATTTTATCAGTCAGCTCAACACTTCTTTTTGCAGAATTGATTATAAATCCAGAAAATTTAAATAAATATTTTAGCTATATAAATTATGATGTTTCAGAATATTTAGATAATAAAAAATTTTTATTTTTTATTGCAACAGTATTCATTTTCGTAATTATTTTATCTGCTTTGGTAAAAGCTCTAATAATTTATTTAAGTTTAAAATTAGGATATGGGATAGCGCATACCTTAAATTTGAACACGATCAAAAGCTCAGCTACATATAAGTTTTATGTAAATAAAAAAAATAATTTAAATTATATATTATCGAGTTTACAAAAAAATCACGATGTTTCTATAGTAGTAAACTCATTTACATTATTAACTTCATCAACATTTATATCTATTTCTATTTTTTGTTTAATGGTTATAATTGATCCACATATTACTTTAATAGTAACATCTATAGTTGGATCATTTTATTTAATTACAAACTATTTTCTTAAGGGAACAATAAACAGAAATAGTAAAGATATTGCCCAACATATAACTAAAAAAACTTATACAATTACTAATACTTTTAATTTATTGAAAAATATTATCTTAAATAATCTGCAAAACGTATATGTAAGTAAATTTAGATATTATGATAAGTTAATTTTAGAAAAAACAATCTTTAATAATTTGATCGCCTTTCTCCCTGGTTTAATTATCGTTACTGTCATAATCATATTTATCATAATAGGAATTTCTATATTATCTCTTTCATCTGTAAATATTGTTGATCAAATTCCTAAACTTACTGCACTTGTATTTAGTACACAAAGAATTATACCAAATATACAACAAATTTATTATAGTATCACGAGAAGTAAAGCTCATCTCTATTCAGCAAATGATGCATTAAATTTTATTAAAACGAATAAAAATAATAATTTTAAATCAAAAAAATATAAAAAACTAATTTTTAAAAATCAAATTGAACTAAAAAATATGTTTTTCAAATACTCAAAAGATCTTGAATTATTTAAAAATATCAATTTAAAAATCAAAAAAAATTCTAAAATTTTAGTCGAAGGAAAATCTGGTGTAGGAAAATCAACATTAATTGACATTATTTTAGGTATTTTAAGACCTGATAAAGGTCGTCTTAAAGTCGATAAAACAATAATTAACAAAAAAAATTTTATAAATTGGAATCAAAACATATCCTATTTAAGTCAAGACACATTTATTGTAGAAGGAAATTTTTATGAAAATATAGCATTAGACAATCGACTTGATAAAATAAGTAAAAAAAAAATAATTGAGTGTAGTAAACATGCGGAAATACATGATTTTATAACCACAAAGAAAAATAGTTACGATCATCAAGTTTCTTTTTCTGGTAAAGACTTATCCAATGGACAAAAACAAAGATTAGGAATAGCAAGGGCATTATTTAAAAATCCAAATTTATTAATAATGGACGAGTCAACAAACTCGATTGATTTATATAATGAAAAAAAAATATTTAAAAACTTGGAAAAATTAAGAAATTTAACAATAATTCATATTTCTCATAGAAAAGATAAAAATAAAATTTTCAACAAGAAAATTATATTCAAAAATAAAAAAGTATTTATGAAAAATATTTAATTATAATGTATTAATTCTATTAAATATTAAAATAAAAAAAAATATATTAAAAAATCAAGTTAAACATTTAAATTTGTAAATGTCAGAAATTCAAAAACTATTTAATAAATCAGAACTCAGATCATCTAAGTATAAAAAATATTTTTCAAATTATGATGAAATATTAAGTAGATTTAAAGACAAAGATATTAAAATAATTGAAATAGGAGTTCAAGATGGTGGTAGTTTAAAAATTTGGCAAGAATACTTTGGACAAAACAGTAAAATTTTTGGAATAGACCTAAACCCTCAGTGTAAAAGGTTTGAGAAAGGTAATATAAAAATATTTATTGGCTCTCAATCTAGTAAAAATTTTTGGACCAAATTATTTGATCAAATAGGCAAGGTTGATTTAATAATTGATGATGGAGGACATACTAATGCACAACAAATTATTACAGCAGTAAACTGTATTCCCAATATTAAAGATGGAGGAATGTTAATTACAGAAGATGTTCATTCAAGTTATTTAAGAAGGTTTGGAAACCCCAGCAAGTATTCGTTTATAAATTTTATTAAAAAAACTATCGATGATATAAATTCTTTGTATCCAAAATTAAAAAAATTTAATTTTTCACTAAATCAATTTATATATTCAATACAAAATTTCGAAAGTATGGTTGTATTTTACATTGATAGAACAAGGTGTAAACCTAATGATCTTGTAATAAACCAAGGCAAAAAATTTAATCATAAAGATTTTAGAGATTATGATAATAAAAGTAAAATATCTAAAAGATTAAAAATTTTATCTTTTCTGAAAAAAAAACTTTCTTTTTTAGATTACAAAAAATATTTTAATTAAATGATTTAAGGATAATGTATTATCATTTAAAATGTGATATACTAATAAAATAAAAAATGTAATCAAATTTTATAATTGGGTGATTGAAATTGAAAAAAAACAAATTAAAATTATTTAATATAAAACTTACAATTTTAGATTTGTTGTTTTTTTATAAACAGATTTCTTTAAAAAAATCACTAATGAGAGCTACACACAATCTTTATCTTAAAAAGAATATAAATATTAAAGGTAATATTGCAGATTTAGGTGCAGGAGAACATGATGCTTATTATGAATATATTGGTATAGATAAAAACAAAATAGATCGTTATGATTTTTATAAAGTTGATAGAGAGTCAAATGTTCTTAATCTAGAAAAAAAATTTAAATTAAAAAAAAAGTATGATCATATTATTTTATTTAATGTGCTTGAGCATATCTATAATAGTGAAGACTTAATTTCATCAATTAATAAAAATTTGAAAAAAAAGGGTAAATTAGAAATTTTTGTTCCATTTATGTTTAGATTTCATAGTGATCCAAATGATTTCATAAGACCCACTCATTCATATCTAGCAAAACTTTTACGTAAAAATGGATTTAAAGTAAAGAGCACCTTAATTGGAGCAGGTCAAATGGCTGTGATATTAGAAATATTATTTCAACATTTAAAAATTAATCCTATAAAATTTTTAATAGCTGTAGTTTTTCTTATTTTTAATAATTTTTTTAATATATTTTCAAAAGATTTTAAAAATTATTATTGTGGAGTACATTGTAGCTGTGTGAAAATAAATGAAAAAAATTAATTGTATTTCAGAAAAAAATTATAAATGTTTAAAAATATAATATTTTTAATTTTCAGGAGTAATTATAGAAAATCATCTATTGGAAATTTCGGAAAATCAAACACTTACGGAAAAATTAAATTAGTCTCCTTATCAGGAAGAATAAAATCAATTTTTGGAAGAATATTGTATTCTTTAAATTTAGGAAAATTTATATCGCTAGATGGAGACCCGTTTTTAAAGAATGAAAAAAATTCCATTAATATCTGGTTTACAGGTACTAGTTTAAAGATAGCGAAAGAATGTAAAAATTTTGAAAATAATTATGTTAACATGAACAATCCAATAATTGAGAAAGAAAAAAGGATATTTCAAATTCTCCCTATTATACAAAAGGGCAATCAGATTAAAAAAGATCGAAAAATAATTTTTATGGGGAAAATATTCTTTCAACCAAAAAATAATGATTTACTAAGTCAAAAGGAACTAAACAGTCACAAGGACAATTTATTGAATAATTTCAGTTTGCTAGATAATCTAGATTTTTGGAAAAAATTTAAAAAACAAAATAATGATGTTATTAAATTTGAAAACTATAGAATTCTTAAAACATATTTAAGAGAGAAAATTGTTTTAGAAATAAATAAAAATTTTAAAGATGATTTTTTGATCTACGGTCAAAATATGAAAGATAACGATATTCAATTCATGGACCCAATATTTGATTTAAATAAAGTAAAAAAAATTTATAAGGGAAATATTTGTTTAGATACAGGCTCTATAATGGGTAGTCTCTCATTATATCCTAGATCAATACAAATATTAGAAAGTGGGGGACTACTATTGCAAACAAAACAGACTGATTCAAAAGATATTTGGGGCAATTTATCTGAAAAAATAATATCAAATAATTTAGAAAAATTGCTTACAGATTTAGATAGCTTCCTATCGAGTACGCAAAAATGTAATGAGACTTTAGAGTTAATTGAAGCAAAATTTAATAATAGTAAAAAAGACATTGAAGTTTCATTGAAAAAATTTTTTTATTAGAATTAGTCTAATTCAAATTTTGTTTTATAATCTTTTTTTAATTTTGGGTTTTGTTCTTTTTTATCAAGGTAAAAGTTTCCAATCACTAGTTTATCTAATTCAGTTCCCATAAAACAATTAAATGCATCTTCCGGTGAATTAACAATTGGTTCTCCACGTACATTAAATGATGTGTTTACAACAACTGGGCAATTAGTTTTTTCTTTAAACATTTTTATCAAATTGTAATACTTTTCATTAGTTTCTTTATGCACAGTTTGTATTCTTGCTGTATAATCAATATGAGTAACGGCTGGTATATCTGATCTTTTAATATTGAGTTTTTTAATACCGAATAGTTTTTTTTCTTCATCACTCATTTTTTTTTGTTTTTCTTTTTTTATATTAGAAACTATAAGCATGTACGGACTATCTTTATCGTAGTCAAACCAGTTGCCAACATCTTCTCTAAGGACTGAAGGTGCGAATGGTCTAAAACTTTCTCTATATTTAACTTTAAGATTAAGGTTTTTTTGCATTGTTTCTGATCTTGGGTCTGCAATTATAGATCTACCTCCTAGTGCCCTAGGACCAAATTCCATTCTACCTTGAAACCATCCTATTCCATTACCCTTAGATAAGTCCGTAGCTGTTTTATTAATTAATTCATTATCATTAAGAAAATGAAATTTAGCACCTAAATCACTCAGTTTTTTTTCTATTTCTTCATTCTTAAATTCAGGCCCAAGATAAGAACCATTCATTTGGTCAATACCTTTATTCTGTTTTTGATTACCTAATTCTATATGCCAATATGCTAACGCAGCACCAATAGAACCACCAGCATCACCTGCAGCAGGTTGTATCCAAATATTGTCAAAAATTTTTTCTTTATATATCTTTCCGTTTGCAACACAGTTTAAAGCAACACCACCTGCCAAACATAGATTTGAAATTTTATATTCCTCTTTCAATGACTTGCACATTTTTAACATTACTTCCTCAGTTACTTCTTGAATAGATGCAGCGATGTCCATATGAAATTCGGTTAACTTTTCTTTTTTACTATTTCTTGGATTTTCACCAAACAAATCGTGAAATTTTTTATTGGTCATTGTTAATCCAGTTGTATAATTAAAGTATTTTTGATCTAATCTAAAAGACCCATCTTCTTTAATATCAATTAATTCTGATTTTATCAGATCAGCGTATTTTGGTTTCCCATATGGTGCTAAACCCATTAATTTATATTCACCACTATTTACCTTAAATCCAGTATAGTAAGTAAATGCTGAATACAACAATCCTAGTGAGTGAGGAAAATGTATTTCTTTTTTAATATTCAAATTTTTTCCATCACCGATTGCCACTGTAGTAGTTGCCCATTCACCTACTCCATCAGCTGTTAGGACTATAGCTTTATTAAATGGAGACGGGTAAAAAGCACTAGCTGCATGACTTAAATGATGTTCGGAAAAGAATAATTTTTTTGAATGATTAAAATTAGCATCATGAGATTTGAGAAGTTGTATAAGCATATTTTTTTGAAACAACTTCTCCCTTAACCAACTTGGCATAGCTTTTGTAAATTGAGTAAATCCTTTTGGCGCCATAGCCACATAAGTCTCTAAAAGTCTTTCAAATTTTAAAAAAGGCTTTTCAAAAAAAACTATTGCATCTATCTCAGAAAGTTTGATATTTGAAAATTTCAGAACAAATTCAATTGCATGAAAAGGATATCCAGAGTCATGTTTTTTTCTAGTAAATCTCTCTTCTTGGGCCGCTGCATTAATTTTTCCATCAATCAAAATACAAGCTGCACTATCATGATAGAATGCTGAAATACCTAATATTTTTTTCATTTAAAAAATTTTGAGTATGAATTTAATTTATCGTATATGATGTTAGCTTGAACCATTTCTCCTTCTAAAGTTTTATGTAGGTTATCACAAAAATATTTATTATTGTCATCTTTATCAATCTTTGGAATACCTTTGATAATTTTAACAAATGGAAAGTAATTTTTTTGGATTTTTTCAATAGTTTCTTCATAAAGATAAATTTTTTCATTTTTTTTAATTGCAGATATATCTTTTTGACTAAACAAAGAAACTAAGTAAAATTCTTTTACACCGTATTTTTTTGATACCTCTATAGCTTCAACAGTATTAAGCTCAAAATTCTTAAGAGAATAAATTATATCTTTTTTTGAAGGGTTTGCTTTTAGTGATGTAGTATTTAATTTATCTTCAAAAATATGATTAAACCTTAATAAAATTTTGTCCATTAAAGCATAAGATAAAAAATAACTTTTTAGAGTAATATCTATTTCTTTAATACTTTTTAAAATTTTAGTTTTTGTGACATTTGAAAACTCGTAATTTAATAAATGTTTATTACGATAATTATATTTTCCAATAACATTTGAAGTATTAAATTTATTTGCCCAAAAAATAATTTCTGGTTGATATTTAATAATTTCTTTCCAAAACAAAGTAATCTGTTGATCAGTATTTGCACCATTAAAAGCAAAATTAACAAAACTAAATTTCTTATCTAAGATATTTAATTGATCGGGCCATGAGGAAGATTGACTGCCTTCACAATTATAACCAGCTGTAGTAGATCCCCCAAAAATCCAAATTTTTTGTGATTTTGTTTTCTCAGATTTCTTATATTTTCTGTCTGTATCTACTATAGTTATTTGAAATTTTGAAAGATCCACAATTTCAAAAATAATTGATTTCTTAAATCCATATTTAAAAACATCAGCATTTGTTGGTATAAAAAAAACCACTCTTGTAATTAGTTCTAAGATTAAAATAATTAAAAAAGTGGAAAAAAAAATTTTTGTAAATGTAAATAAACTTTTCAAAGTAAAATTTAAAAGATGGTATAGATAAATGGCGCAATAGCTGAACCTTGACTTAGAACTATTATTCCTCCAAATAAAACTAATATAATGATTATTGGTAATAGCCAATATTTTTTTCTAACACATAAAAACTCCCAAAATTCTTTTATAAATTCCATACTAGAATTGATTTCTCATTGTATTTTTAATATCAGTTTTTTCAATCCAATAAGTTCTTTGGTTATTTTTCTTTAAGTTTAATAAATCTTTTTTAAAGAATCTAGCTAAAATTCCAGTTGGTGTTACTACTAAAAAAAAAATAATACCCATGACTATAGGCGCTATGAAGTTACCTAAAAAAATTCCAAATTTAAACCAAATTTTATTTAGCGGGCTCAAAATTTTTGAATTCAAAACGCCCAAAACTAAAAAAATTAAAGAAACTGAAAATGCCCAAATCCTTACTTCATTTTCATTTATTAAAGGCCATAAACTTACCATCAAAAAAACAATAAAAAAAATTATACCAAAGCTACGATTAGAACCAATTTTGATTTTGTTTTTCATTAATTCAATATTTAATTATTTTAGGTTTCTTATTTAATTTATTAATATATGAAAAGTCAAATTATTAAACTAAAATTTATAAAGATAAAAAAATTTTAAAATATGAAGATAAAATATGAATTAACTTCATTTATAGGCATATTAAAAAATATATGAAAAAAGAAATTTATTATTGGTCTCCCTTTTTAGGAAGAGTTGCCACCATTAGGAGCGTAATTAATTCAATGATAGGATTGAAAAGATATAAAAATAAGCGATACAAAATTAGCTTAATCAATTGTTATGGTGAATGGAATACATTTAGATCTCGTTTAAAACAAGAGAATATTAATATATTAGATCTACAAAAAAAATTTAACTTTAATATTGATTTGTATGGTTTCTTTTTTTCAAGACTAGTATATTTCTTCACACTTTTAGTTTCATATAAAAAATTGAAAATTCTATTAACCAAAAATCAACCAAATTTTTTAATAGTTCATTTGTTAACTTACATTCCTTTTATAATGTATTTAAATAATAATTTTAAAACAAAATTAATTTTAAGAATTTCTGGAAAACCAAAACTCAATTTTTTAAGATCATTTTTATGGAAAATATCTAATAAGAATATAAGCTTAGTTTTTTGCCCAACAATTGAAACAATGAATTATTTAAAAAAAAAAAATATTTTTGATAAAAAAAAAATAAAGTTTTTACCTGATCCTGTTTTATTCAAGGAAGAAATAAAAAAACTTGCAAACAAAAAAAAAAATTTAAAAGCGATTAATTATTCATTTTTTTTAAGTATAGGAAGATTAACAAAACAAAAAAATCACGAGCTACTTATTAATTTATATAAAGAATATAGAATAAAAGAAAAATTACTAATCATTGGAGATGGAGAATTGAAAGATTACTTGGTAAAATTAATAAGAAAATTCAAATTAGAAAAAAAAATTATTATCTTAAATTACAGAAAAAATATATTTTATTACTTAAAAAAAGCCAAAGCCGTAATCATAACTTCATTATGGGAAGATCCGGGATTTGTAATGATAGAGTCAGCATATTCAAAAAAAACTATTATTTGTTCTGATTGCCCAAGTGGCCCAAAAGAATTTATTAAAAAAAATAAAGGTGGTTTTTTGTTTAATTCAAACTCTTTAACTTCCTTAAAAAATTCAATCAAGAACTTTTCAAAATCTGATAAAGATAATTTGAATAAAAAAATTTTGTATGCTAAAAAAAAATCAGAAATTTACACTATTGAAAGTCACTCCAAAATGATTAATAGGTATTTAAATTAGATGAACAAAACTTTTTTAAGTCTTGGGAACCAACCTTTAGCAAATGATTATAAATCAAAAAAAGTAAAAACTTTTTATACTTTAAATTTGAAATTTAATAATCAAACTAAATTAGTTTCTATTAATAAAAGAGTAAAAAAAGAGATCATGTTTAATAAAACATATCCTTATAGATCTTCATTATCCACTTCAGTAAAAAATCATTTTAAATATTTGTCAAAAATAATTAAAAAAAATTACTTACACAAAAAAATTTTAGAAATTGGAAGCAATGATGGTACTTTCGCTAAAAATTTTAGCAAAAATGAAATTACTTGTGTGGAGCCTTGTTATGATGTTGGAAATGCATTAAAAAAAAAAGGATTTAGAGTTTATTTAAGATATTTTGATGATGTACTTGTAAAGTTACTTTCTAAAAATTCTTGTAAGTTTGATTTAATATTTTCAGCTAACACAATCACGCATATTGATAAAATTCATGAAGTTCTTGCTAATATCAAAAAAATATTATCAGAAGAGGGCGTTTTTATTTTAGAAGAACCATCTTTTCTAGAATGTTATAAAAAAAATGCTTTTGATCAATTTTATAATGAGCATATCTATGTATTATCTACTATCGCTCTTAAAAAATTATTAGATAAAGTAAATTTGAAAATTTTTAAATTAGAAAATATAAATATTCATGGTGGATCAACTAGATATTATATTACACATAAAAATAGTAAAAAATTTCGGTCAACATTAAGCTTATTAAAACAGATAAAAGCAGAAAAAAAGGCTGGCATACATAAATTTAGCACTTACAAAAAATTTGCCAGAAATATAATCAAATTAAAAAAAGATTTAATAAGTATTTTTAAAAAAATTAAATCAAATGGTGATAAAATTGCTGGATATGGAGCATCAGCTAAAGCAGTAACAGTGATAAATTTTTGTAATTTAAAAGAAGATTATTTTGAATATTTTTTAGATACAACAAGAAGTAAAATAGGAAAGTATTTACCTGGAACTAAAATTATGGTTAAAAAATACTCAAAATCTATATTAAATAAGAACATTTATTATTTTCTTGGTGCATGGAACTTTAAGAAAGAAATATTTTTAAAAGAAAGAAGTATCATTAAAAAAGGAGCAAAATTTATATTACATTTACCCTCACCATATGTTTATAAATTCAAAAAATAAAACATGAAAAAAATTTTAATTACAGGTGTTGCAGGATTTATAGGTTTTTCTTTAGCAAAAAAAGTTTCAACAAATAAAAATATTCAAGTAGTTGGTATTGATAATCTAAATTCATATTACAGTAAAAAATTAAAAATTAAGAGATTACAAATTTTAAAAGAAAATAAAAATTTTAAATTTTTCAATATCGATTTAATTCACAAAAAAAAACTTGCCGTAATTTTCAAAAAAAATAGATTTGATATCATTTTTAATTTGGCAGCGCAGGCTGGTGTTAGATACTCTTATGAAAATCCAAAATCTTATACTGACTCAAATATTATTGGTTTCATCAATTTAATTGAGATGGTAAAAAAAAACAAAATTAAAAAAGTTATTTTTGCATCTTCAAGTTCTGTTTATGGTGATGAAAAACCATTTCCTAAATCAGAAAAATCTGAAACTAATCCCATAAATTTGTATTCTCTATCTAAATTATCAAATGAACATTTTGCAAAATCTATGAGTAAGTCTATGAACACAAAGTTTGTAGGTTTGAGATTTTTTACCATATATGGTCCTTGGGGTAGGCCAGATATGATGATTATGAAATATTTAATTGCTTCTAGAAAAAAAATTAATTTTTCTTTATTTAATAAAGGGGATCATTATAGAGATTTTACATATATTGATGATGCCATAAACATTTGTCAATCATTAATTACAAAAAAAATTACAAAAAAATTTGATATATTTAATATTTGTTCATCAAATCCTATACTCATTACAAAAGTATTAGGAGAAATAAATAGGTATATTAAAAAACCAAAAATTTTAAAGAAACCAAGAGATAATGCAGATGTTTATAAAACTTTTGGTGATAATAAAAAAATAAAAAGTTTTTTAAGTAAAAAAATA
>Ga0209425_10000711_pt1 | contig 39920 bp, 40 predicted proteins | sample COG_05_FD_184749 | JGI IMG/M metagenome (GOLD analysis project Ga0209425, IMG submission 184749) | Pelagic Microbial community sample from North Sea - COGITO 998_met_05 (SPAdes) (version 2) | ecosystem: Environmental > Aquatic > Marine > Neritic zone/Coastal water | place: Helgoland, sampling...
AATTGCACAGTGCGCCTGTAGCTCAGTTGGATAGAGTACTTGGCTTCGAACCAAGGGGTCGGGAGTTCGAATCTTCCCGGGCGCGCCAATTAAAAAAGGGGTATGAATACCCCTTCATTTAAAGTCAAAAAATATTAAAACCTATAATTTAATGTAGCTCCATAAGATGAATAAGTATTAGGGTATCCAAAGAATGTTGTAAATGTTGGATCAGCAACAGCTGGGAAAGCAGAAATTAAATACTTATCATCATTGATATTTTTACCCCATATTGTTATTGATAAATTATCCCTTTCAATACCAGCTGAAAAATTTATTGTATCTTGAGTTTTTATACCGTTTCCTGAATTCTCTAATATTGCTTGCCATGCAGGATTTTCTAGCATATTTGCTTCACTTGCATATAAATGACTTAGTCTTAAATATCCATCCCAATTATTTAAATTCAAATTCCATGTAATCGTTGATGAGATGGTATTTTCCGAGATATTTGATGGCATGGTTCCTGTCAAATCACCTGAACTTGAATTTGGAAATGAGTCATATATTGGATCCATAAATAATCCACTTATTGCAAGATCAATATAATCTGTAGGAGACATAACTAAATCAAACTCAAATCCTTCAGTTGATTGTGAGCCAGCATTTGCAAGTATAAACCCAGTTCCAATAAATGTATTTGATTGAAATCCTTCAATCTTTTGATCAAACAAAGCAATATTTAAATACCCAGTTGGTAATTTTATTTTTGCACCAATCTCTAAAACCTCTGATTCTTCTGGATCAGCATACCTTCTTCCAACACCTGTATTTGGTCCAACTGGAGATCCAGCCAATGCCAAAGCAGCAATTTCAGTTGCATCGGGCAATGAATCTCTAGAAATATTCCAAGCAGTGGCTTTGTAACCTGTTGAAACTCCACCGTAGATAGATGTCGTATCATTTAAAACATAAGCAAGTTTAAAAGTGTAGTCAACGTTATCATCGTTACTCTCTCCATCTTGAGCGGTATTAGGAAAATTTACAAATTGTGGTAAAAATTGAATTCCTTGAAGACCTAATAAAGGATTGAAAGCTGGATCATTTGCTAAAACTGCAGCTTCTTCAGGTGTAAAACCAGCTCCGATAAGCCCCAGGGTGCCTGCTCCAACAAAATCTAAGTTTGAAAAAATATCAGTATTGGTCTGATTGACTGATACAGATTTTTCATCTTCAATATAGCTTGCTCCAACAATGGCACTCAATCTATCAGTAAGTTTAATATCTAGCTGAGCAAATATTGATTTAGTTGTATTATCTTGTGTAGAAATTTCATTAACACCCTGACCTTCTGCAAATAATAATGAGTTTGGAATACCAAAAGCTTCTGCGACTCCAGCTAAAGCTCCCGGAGCAAGAGCATCAATATAAGGTCTCCATAATGAACCAAAATAGATAGAATTATCATATTTCATATCTTCCTGATAATAATATGCACCCAGTAACCAGTTTATATTTTCATTATCCTCAGAAAAAATTCTGATCTCTTGTGTTACTGCATCTAAATCTTTAACAAGTTTATTAGCATCAATTTGATCAACTGATTCAAAATCTACATCTTGAAGTTCAAAGTTATAACTTTTTCTAGATGAGGTAATACTCTCTATACGAATATTATCTAAATTCTTTTCTATATAAATTGAAATTCCAGAATTGTCTCCATCAGATATAGGGTCAAAATCAAAAAATGCCTTTTCGGTATAAGGATCATTAGGAATAATTTGCCCTCCAAAAGCTGCGGTTACGGAATTTGCAGTACCATAATTGGCACTGCCAACAGCACAACAAATTTCGTCATATTCATCATAATCAGCAGTTAGTCTTATTGATAGATCATCATTAGGAATAAATAAAAGTTCTGCACGTAAGCCTAATCTATCTCTATTATTTACTGAGTTTCCTGTTACAGGATTATCTGAGCTTCCATCTCTTTTATTAAAATTAGCATTAAAACTATATGCTGTTGTTTCATTAATAGGACCTGTTGTATATATTTTGCCTATTTTTGAATTATATTTCCCAACACCAAGTGACATCATCCTCGATTTATCAAAAGAAGGTTTTTTTGTAACAATATTTATAACGCCCGCAGATGCATTTTTACCAAAAAGAGTACTTTGAGGACCTCTAAGAACTTCTACTCTTTCAAGCATAGGAAGATCAGCTATTTGAGATTGTGTCTTTGATCTGTATACACCATCAACAAACAATGCAACTGATGGTTCTACACCTGGATTGTTAGATCCATTACCAAAACCTCTAATAAAAAAAGTAGCATTAGTAGAAGATTGATATTGTCTTGTGTCTAATGATGGGATAATAGATTTAAGATCAAAGGTATCTATGATGGTTGCTTTTTCTATTTCATCAGATGTAATAACAGAAACAGCTACCGGAACTTCTTGTAATGTCTTTTCCGTTTTAGTTGCAGTAACTATAACTTCCTCAACAATATTATCTTGAGCAAATGTAATTGATGTTAAAATAAGAGCAATAGATAAGTTGATATAAATAAAGTTTTTCATAATAATTTCCTCAAAAAAAATAAATTATACACACATCTATAGAAAAATATTTATATAGATTGAAGAGTATATATATGTTTTTTAAATATATTTAAAGTTTTTAGATTGGTTGAATTTCTCCACCTGAGTTGACCCATTGCTGAAATCCACCAATATTAAATACATTAATAAAACCAAGGCTTTTAACAGTATTTGCAGCCAGTGCAGACCTGTACCCTCCAGCACAATAAAATAATAAATTAGAATTATTATTAATACCTGCGGGATTATTTGAAGAATTTAACTCAATTTTAAATTCAATTAATCCTCTAGGTATATGGATAGCATTCTTAATTAAACCTAAATTAGCAACCTCCGACTCCTCTCTCACGTCAATAATAAATGTATTAGGCAAATTAATTATTTTCAATGCTTCGTCAAAACCTATCCTTGTAACATTATGATTTGCTTCTATTAATAGTGAATCTAAAGTTTTATTTTCCATCAACAGTCTCCAAATTTTTATTATTAGATGTAGCAAAAAATACACCTATTAAGACCATAATACATCCAACTACGATTAGAAACGATACCATCTCATCTAAAAATATGTTTCCCCAAATAATTCCAAACACAGGTAAAAAATATGCAACTGTAGAAGTTTTAACAGCGCCTACTTTTTCAATCAATCGAACATATCCAATAAAAGATAATCCAGTAGATACCACACCAAGCCACAGAACAGAAAGAATTGCATTATTTGAAGGAAAGGACGTTGGAAGATTAAATAAAGAAATCGGTAATAATAGAATAGTTCCGAAAACCAATGACCAACCGATTAGAACCATTTTATTTATATTAATACAATATTTTTGTATAAAAACTCCCGAGAATGCATAACAAAATGAACCAGCTAAACATATTGAAGCAGAGTAAGGATCAATAGAGCTATTTGATGGATTTACTAAAATAATTATTCCTATAAAACCAATTAATAAACCTAAAACTTGTTTTGATATAACTTTTTCTTTTAACCAAAAAAGAGCGATTATCATAGTCATTAGTGCTGTTGAGGAGTTCAGTATAGCTAGCATATTTGAATCTGAGCCTTTTGAGGCCTCTGAAAATAAAACAAAGGGTATAGCGGTATTGGTTAAACTTAAAATTAGAATATATTTAAAGCTTTTTTTAAATAGCCTTAGTTGTTTGTTCCTTAGTAATAACGGTAGGAATACCAAAGAAGCTAATGCTAGTCTTAGTTGAACTAAAAAAACAGCTCCTAGTTCTGGAGTAGCTACCTTTATAAACATAAAGGCACTTCCCCAAATAGAGCCTAGAAATATCAATAAAGACCAATAACGTAATTCCATATATAGAAAAACCCCCAAAGATTAATTTGAGGGTTTAGAAAAAATCTAATTAAGGTTTATGCAACCCAAATTAGTCAGAAACTTAAAAGATACCTTGTGTCAAAAGGCAGCTCCTCCGTTTCCTGGTTTAATATAAATACTAATAGGACCACCTCCATTGTTCAGGGTAAAAAAAGTAATGTTAGCAAGCCCCCTTAAAAAACTTACAAACAAGACACCCTCTTTAATTATATACAACTTAGGAATGATTAAAAGTTTAAAGAATAAATTTAAGAAAAAAGCTCTAATTGAGTTGCTTCATTGGCGAGTATTTTGCTTGAATTATAATAATTAGCATCATTTAAATATTTTTCGAGCTCAACAATATTCCCATTAAAATATTTATAAGCTACCGTTTTTTTTGAAGACAATATGTCTACAGCATTATTTAACTCAGTAAGCACGCTATCATTGAAGTTTATATGTATTAAATTATTCATAATACACATTATACTGTATATTTATACAGTAGTCAAGAATTAATCTTTATGAGGGCTATATAACTTATTTAATTTCAAGCTGGTAAAGGTAACGCTAAGAAATAGAATTACGACACAAGCTCCCAAAACATCTCCTATAAAAAATCTAAGAATAACCACTGGATCAAGAAGAATGCTAGTATCTAGTAAGGTAATTAAAAAATTAGCTAATATGGCATTAAGCAATCCAGATATTACAATTACTAATACAATTTTTCTATAATTATTATTGTTTATTGGTTTAACTATCGATCCAACTATATTTTCTTGAGACCAGTCAACTAAATTCCTTGCAATAACTACAGAGGCAATAGAGCCAATACTGGCAATAGACCATACACCAAAATACTGTTCAGGATTAATAAATAAAGGACCTGTTATCTCAGCTGCAATTAAGGCAGGAAGAGATTTTAACCCAAAGAAACATATACATAGAACCCTGACGCCATGAGGAAGGTATAACAAACTACCCTGCCAATCCATCTTTTCTAAACCAACAAAAGCAAAATATGACCAGAATGACCAGACAGCCATAGCAAAAATATAAAGGAAAATATTGGTAAGAATGAAATCCTGTGCTCTTTGATTAAATGTCATTAAAATATATTAGAGCAAATTAGTTTCTAATTAAGAAACAATCACATCTAGGAAAGACTCTCTTTTATCAACACTTGATTGATGAACATTAAGCAAGTTATTGCACTCAAGTTTTTTAATAGCTTTGTATACAGTAGATCTTGATAATGAGGATGAATTAATTACATCTGTAATATTACAATTACCATTTCTTGCAGTTGTTTGGATGATTGTAAAATAAACTTTTTTCTCCGTAAGGGAGTATCCTGCTATGTTAATATCGTGTTCAACGCTGCTCAGCATTTCTAGTATTGAATTAACGCTGCTTATAAAATTTTTCATATGGATTAAATTAACACATATGCTCTAAAAGTCAAAAAATGGATTGGCGGAGAGAGGGGGATTCGAACCCCCGGTACCGATGAAGGTACACATCCTTTCCAAGGATGCACGATAGACCACTCTGACACCTCTCCTGATTTGAAGATTTTACATTAATTTAAAAAAAAAGCCTCAAAGAGGCTTTTAGAATTGTGTAAAGAATTAATTATTTAAAGTTTACTTTTCTTAAAACAACCAAATCAACAATCTCACGAATATCACCGTAGCCACCAGCTATATTATCTTGATCTGTTTCAGATATTTTTTTTCTCCATGCATCATTAAATTCTTTATATCTTTTTTTATTAGGTCCCATAGCGGCTAAATCTGCATATGTTATTGTTAAAAATACGTTTGGGTCTGTTCCAGCAGTCTCTGCTGAATAAACTGAACAACTTACTATATGGCCTAATTCTTTTTGGATTGAACAAGCATCTACCCAAGTCTTCTTAATACCCATAAGGTAATCATCTTTATAACCAGGCTTAACAGTTACCACTGTCATCTCAGTAACTTGATCACTCAACTCATAATCAACCCAGGGCTCTGCTTTAATAAATATAGGCAGTACAAGGGCAGCAAGTAATAATTTTTTCATTTTTCTCTCCTTTAAATATAAAAAAATACTAAGTTAACTATACTAAAGAGCATTGAGCAAAAATAAAAGTCTAGAGATATGATTTTTATTGATTAAAAAACCTAAAATTTGTAAAAAATGGTTTTTTATTTAAGGAACGAACTGGATTAATATCTATGCCGCCCCTTCTCATAAACCTACCAATAATATCTAAATTTTTTGGTTCATATTTTGTATTTATTTTAGAAAATATTCCTTCAATACATTGCTCATGGAAATCGCCTTTATCTTTATAAGAAACTAAAAAATTATTTAGCCATGAAATATCAATTTTTGCCTCAGTAAGAATATAAATATTAGCAAAATCTGGTTGAGCTGTAACAGGACAGATTGATCTAAATCCTGAAAATAATAGTATTTTGTTTGATGGTGTGTTTTTAAGTTTTGTATTATTAAGATTTATGCTATCAGGTTCATTTATATATTTGTTAACAAAGCGAACCTTGATAGATGATCCGGTAATTTTATCTAGATCTTTTTTTATTACAGTAAGAACATCTTTCTGATATATATATTTTTTCTTATAAAATGAATTCAGATAAATTTTTAATGATTTTGATTCAACTATATTCTTGGAATTTGAGGGTACCGCTATTTCAAGAACTTTTAATACTGGAAGTTTATTTTTATCAAGATATGTAAATTCATATGCATTCCAAAAATCAACTCCAAAAGAATCAGAATTAAGGGCCCTTGGAATTGGGTCTAATGTTTTGAACGATGCTGATGAATAGTTTGAAGAAGCTTTGCCAAGGTGTTTTCTTGTCATTGTCTAATACCTGAGCCTTTATTTAAAAGATATAAAGATGCCCCGGTTAAAAGACCTATAAAGCCTAAAATCATTCCCAAGGAAAAGGAAATTGAAACATCACTAACACCTAGCATACCTTCTCTAAACGTGCTGACTACATAAAGCATTGGATTTGCTTTTGACACAATTTGCCAAAATTCAGGAAGTATTTTTATTGAATAAAAAACACCTCCAAGATAAATAAGAGGCGTTAAAACAAATGTAGGAATAATTGAAATATCATCAAAGCTATCTGCAAAAACAGCATTTAGAAAACCCATTAATGAGAATAGAATTGAGGTCAAAAGAAGGACTGTAATAGTTAAAAGTGGATTGACAACAGTAAATTCAGGATAGAACAAAAGACTTACAATAAATACAATAAAGCCTATTAGAACACCCCTACACACACCGCCAATCACAAAACCAAGCAGTATTGTCCAATTAGGCATTGGAGATATTAAAAGCTCTTCAATAGATTTTTGAAATTTAACAGAATAAAAAGATGAGACGACATTATTATAAGAATTAGTAATAACTGACATCATTATCAATCCAGGAATCATAAATTGAATATAATCAAGGCCTTCCATGGATCCAATTCTTGGACCAATCAATGATCCAAATATTACAAAATAAAGAGACATCGTTACGGCTGGAGGCACTAATGTTTGAACCCATATTCTTAAAAAACGCCTAATTTCTTTTACTGCTAAAGTCCAAAGACCAATTCTAATACTGGGGTTATTTTTCATTAGAGTTCACCATTTCAATAAATAACTCTTCAAGCCTATTTGCTTCATTTCTCATTGATTTTACCTTGATACCTAATTTGGATAGTTCGTCAAATAAGGCGTTAATCGATCTATCTTTGCTTACAGCTGCTATAAGAGTTAAAGAGTCTTCAAGTTTTATTGGAAAACCATCTATGACAGGGGCTTCTTCTAAGGGTGACTGAAGATCAAAGACAAAACCCTGAACGTTGAGTGATCCCAATAGATCTTTCATACTTGTATTAGCTACTATTTTACCATGATCAATAATTCCAATGTTTCTGCATAGCTGCTCTGCTTCTTCGAGATAATGAGTGGTAAGTATTATAGTTGTACCATTTTTATTTATTTCTTTTAAAAATGACCACATCTCTCTTCTAAGCTCTATGTCTACGCCTGCTGTAGGTTCATCAAGTATTAATAACTTTGGTTCATGAACAAGAGCTTTAGCTATCATAAGTCTCCTCTTATAACCTCCTGATAGTGTTCTTGCTTGTTGATCTCTTTTATCCCATAAGCTTAATCTTTTTAAAATATTTTCTACTCTAGGTAATGCCTCTTTTTTTGAAATACCGTAAAACCCAGCTTGGGTTACAACTATGTCTATAACTTTTTCAAATTGAGAAAAATTGATTTCCTGAGATACAACACCAAGCATCGTTTTAGCAAGTGGTGAATCTTTCTCGGTATCTACATCAAAAATTTTTACACTGCCGGATGATTTTGTTACCAATGATCCAATAATACCTATGGTAGATGATTTTCCGGCACCATTGGGGCCAAGCAAAGCATAAAAATCTCCTTCATTTACTGAAAGCGATATTCCTTTTAAGGCCTCTACTCCACCAGGATATGTTTTTTTTAGATCTGTGATCTCTAATGCGAATGCCATAGTAATTATTTTTCAGTTTTATCTAAGCCAACGACAAATATACTGAGTATTATACCAATTAATAAACCAACCCAGGCACTGAAAAAAGTTATAAAGACAGCAATTAATAATGCTGAAGCCATTTCAGAATTCTTCTTAGGAATTGCCATCGCAACATATGCACAAGCAAAACCAGTTAATATCAGGGTTAGAGATAAGGCCATTTGCATTAAAGGCTTCATTAAAGTAATGAAAGGTAAAGTGAAATAAAGAATGGGAAGTGCCATTAAATAATATGAGCCCAGACCATCAAATATTGATGGCATTTCTTTAAAGCCTTTTTTCCATCTCTCAACTACAACTACATGAACACCTGTCCATAATGCTCCTTGTGTTGGAAAAAAGGGATTGATTAATAGACCTATTAGATTTCTTGCCGCTATAGAAAGATGTGATCTATTAAGATCAATATCAAGCTTTTCATCTGGTCTAGACTTTTGAGCGTCATTTAAAACTTCATTTGCAGTAATTAAATCACCAAATAGAAGAGTATAGCCAATTACAACTAAGGGAATTGCTTCTATGTACATTTCTATTGGAGGAAAGCCAATAGCAAGTGGTGATGTTTTATTAAAAAGGGATACTACATCGGGAATTTTAAAACCCCATTCAATATTGAATGTTACTTCATTGCATAAGAAAGCTACAAAGGCTGCAAGAACAAATCCGGGAAGAAGACCTAGTGAACCTAATTTACTAAAAAACCTATTATTTGCAGCAAGTTTTTTAAACGGATCTGAGAAAGTAGTAATAACACAAACAGAAATTGCAACAAACATTGAAATTGGTTGAAGTAATAGCTTATCTAAATCAGTTACAAATACTTGATAGAATGCTGCAAGAGCTGCGCCAAGAATAATTCCTGCCTTTAAACCATTTGGAATAATTTGTATTAATTTTTTACCCCAACCAGTTACACCTAATATGAAAATTAGAAGAGTAAATTCAATACATATTGCTGCCATATAATGGAAAGTTGTTACATCATATACACCAGTAAATTGCCCTTTAGCAGCAAAAGCTGCAATTACAATTGGCAGTGCAGGTGTTATCCACCCTGGGGCCATTGGTTCTCCAAACAATATAGGACCAGATGCGATCAATGTTCCAGCAATAAAACTTAAAGCGATACCATCTTCAAAACTAAGACCAAGACCCATTGCAACAGGAACTGCTGCAAAAGCTGTAGCTCCTGAAATTACCATTCCTTGAAAAAACTCACCAGCCCTAAATTTAATATGTATAAATGGTATCCTCAACGTAAATGGTCCCCATTTAATTCCTTTACTATTATTTACTGCATTCATTTAGTTAACTCTCCCATTGCGTTTTCTAAACCTTTTAAAGTTAAAGGATACATTCTATCGTCGAATAAGTCTTTCAAAATACAAACAGATGATGAATAGTCCCAGTGGTCATCAGGAACAGGATTTAGCCAAGCCATGTTATTAAAATGCTCTGAAAGTCTATTAATCCAGGTTACGCTGGGTTCCTCGTTCCAGTGCTCAATACTTCCACCTGAATTGGTTATTTCATAAGGAGCCATTGTGGCATCACCCACAACAATAATTTTGTAATCAGATGAATATTTATTAATGATGTCTTGAACAAGGAATCTCTCTTGCGATCTTCTTCTGTTATCTTTCCATACAGATTCATAAATAGAGTTATGAAAATAGAAATATTCTAGATGCTTGAATTCTGTTTTAATTGCTGAAAAAAGCTCTTCACAAATCTTTATGTATGGATCCATTGAGCCACCAACATCAAAAAGAACAATCACCTTAACGGCATTAGATCTTTCAGGAACCATTTTAATATCTAGATATCCTGCATTTTTGGCGGTTGATTTTATAGTTCCATCCATATCTAGCTCAAGATCATTGCCATGTCTGGCAAATTTTCTAAGGCGTCTTAAGGCCATCTTCATTTCTCTAGTTCCAATAATGATAGAGTCATCCAGATTGCTATATTGTCTTTGTTCCCATACCTTTACAGCAGATTTTTGACCGCCCTCTCCCCCAACTCTTATTCCTTCTGGGTTTTGGCCGCCATGTCCAAAAGGTGAAGTTCCATTAGTACCAATCCATTTGTTACCACCTTCATGCCTATCCTTTTGTTCTTCCAATCTTTTTTTAAACTCTTCAAGCAATTTATCTAGACCTCCAAGAGATTTAATCTTTTTTAGCTCTTCTGGATCTAATTCTTTTTCAAATGCTTTTCTTAACCAGTCTTCAGGAATCAAAGCTTGGAAAATATCTTCTAATTTTTCTATACCCTTAAAATAAATATCAAAAGCTTTATCAAACTTATCATAATGTTTTTCATCTTTTACAAGTATTGCTCTTGATAAGTAATAGAAATCATCAATATTTGCATAGACCAATTGTTTTTCAAGAGCGCCAAGAAGATCTAATAACTCTCTAAGTGAGCATGGAACACCAGAAGATCTTACGGTTTGAAAAAGATTTATAAGCATTTATTTCGATGAAGCAGATTCTCTTCTAGACATAAATGCCAATCTTTCTAGAAGTTGCACGTCTTGCTCATTTTTCAATAAAGCACCGTATAAAGGAGGAATTGCTTTAGATGAATCTGCATTTTTTAGAATCTCATCAGGCATATCATCTGACAGTAATAATTTTAACCAATCAATTAATTCTGAGGTTGATGGTTTCTTTTTAAGTCCAGGAATTTTACGAAGGTCAAAAAATATCTCCAGAGCCTCGTTAACAAGCTTCTTTTTAATCTTTGGATAATGTACGGAAACAATTTTGTTCATAGTTTGTCTATCTGGGAATTGTATATAGTGAAAAAAGCATCTTCTTAAAAATGCATCTGGCAACTCTTTTTCATTATTAGAAGTCATTATGATCAAAGGCCTATGTTTAGCTTTAATGGTTTTGCCAGTCTCGTAACAAAAGAATTCCATTCTATCTATTTCTTGAAGAAGATCATTAGGAAACTCTATATCAGCTTTATCAATCTCATCAATGAGCAAAACAACCTGTTTATCAGATTCAAATGCCTCCCATAATTTACCTTTATTAATATAATTTGCTATATCCTTAACCCTCTCATCACCAAGCTGCGAGTCTCTAAGCCTTGTTACGGCATCATATTCATATAGTCCTTGTGAAGCTTTGGTGGTTGATTTGATATGCCATTCGATTAGCTCTAATCCCAAGGCATCGGCTACCTCTATTGCAAGAAGAGTTTTTCCAGTACCTGGTTCACCTTTGATAAGCAAGGGTCTCTCCAGCGCTGCTGCTGCATTAACAGCTAAACTTAGATCTTCTGTTGCTATATAATTTTTAGTTCCTTTAAATTGCATCTTTATTCCCTGTATTTTGATAATTTTTCATCTGACTTAAGTATTCTAGTCAGTTGTCTGCTTGAAGCAACAAAATTTCCATTCAAATCCCAAATTCTTGCATCTTGCTCAAAGTAACCTTTTCTAATATCAGAAGCATTAAAGTCTGCAAATAGCTTTGAGGTTGTGGGCATCATCCGGATATGGGTTGTTAAAGTGATTGTTGGTATCCATCCTAATGCACCATATTTATTTGAAACAACTGGCGGAAGAATATCTGAATAATAGAAAAGGCAGAATTGATCAGGGATTCCTCCAGACATCTCAAGGAAAGCTGAACATCTTGCCTCTGCATGATTATTATTTTCTTCTCTGTCCCACCAAGCATGCTTGGGGTTAATTTTACAATCAAGCTGTTTAATAAATGATGGCGTAAACCCTTTGGAGATCATGTCATAATTTAAGCTTTTATAATTATCGTGATTTTCATCATCAAAGATTTTAGGAAGAGGTGTATTCAGACCATCAAAGCCCTTCATATGTTCAAAGTCAGAGCATGTCCCTGTAAGTGTTGCGCATACTTTTTCATCTTGGATTAGTTTTACAAAACCAGATGAACTTCCTCTGCTAATTTTAAGAATATCTACTTCTAAAAATACTTCTTTTGCTTCTGTTCTATCTAAATATTGGATAGATGAGCTGATAGATATGGAGTGAGGTAAACATGAAATCAAAGCATTATTCATAACTGCTTTTAGATATCCGCCATGTGGTGTCTTGCCTACAAAATAATCTTTGTTTGGCGTTATTTTAAATAAGCTATTAGATAGTTTTTTAACAGAAATAGCTGATTGGAATTTTTTAAATTGATTCATGTTTCATGATTTTAGTTCATAATTAGAGATATATAAAACTTAAAATTATGAATAAATTATTTGACATAGCATGTAACTTTACGAGTGATAGATTTGATGAGGATTTAGATGACGTAATCATAAATGCAATTAGTAACAATGTTGACAAGTTTTTATTAGTATCTGCAGAGATAAAAGATATAGACAAAATTTTAAAAATAAAGAATTCATATACTGGTAATTGTTTTTTTACATCTGGTATTCATCCCCATCATGCAAATGATTTTAATGAAGAAACGCCCGAGCACTTAGAGAATATTATCTTGATGCATAAACCTAATGCTGTTGGGGAAACTGGTCTAGATTTTTTTAGAAATATTTCATCTTACGAGAATCAAATATATGCTTTTGAGGAGCAAATAAAAATCGCTATTAAACACAGTAAACCATTATTTCTTCATCAAAGAGATTCGCATAATGACTTTATTAAAATATTAAAAAAATATAAAGATTACCTACCCAAGTGTGTTGTTCACTGCTTTACCGGTTCTAAAAATGAGCTAGACGAATATTTGGAATATGACTTTTTTGTTGGTCTAACTGGTTGGATATGTGATGAAAGGAGAAACCATGTCCTTAGAGAGACCGTTAAAAGCATTCCTATTGAAAAGCTGATGATAGAAACTGATTGTCCTTATTTAATACCAAGAAATATTAAAACAAAGGGAAACAGGAATGAGCCCTCTTTTTTACCTCATATAGCTAATGAGGTTTCTATGTTATTAGATATTGATAAAGAAACCCTTATAGACCAGACATATAATAATGCAATTAAGTTCTTTAACTAAAAGCTTTTGGGTCTAGATTAAATTTTTCTATCAAGCTTGAGGTATCTGCTCCCTTCTCTCTAGAGTTGTGTCTAATATCTAATTTAGATTTAGAAAATCTTGGAGATGGTTTTGGCTGAGTTACCCCGTCAAGGGAAGTAAATGTGCTCCTTGCAACATTATGCTCATTCAAAGGAGCCTCAGAAAGAGAAAGTACTGGCGTTACACAGCCATCTGTATTTTTAAATATTGATGCCCAATCATCCCTATCTTTAGTAAGGATTATTTTTGCCACTTTAATTTTAAGGTCAGGCCATTTAGTTTTATCCATTTGATCCAAGAATTCACTATCTTTAATACCAAGTTTTTCTAAAAAAATACTGTAAAATTTCGGCTCAATTGAACCAATGGCTAAAAATTTCCCATCAGCACATTCATAGGTGTCATAGAAATGTGCAGCTCCATCTAGTAAGTTAGATCCTCTAGCATCTTCCCAATAACCCATCTGATTAAAAGAATAAAAAAAACTCATTAACATAGACGTCCCATCAATCATTGCAGAATCAACAATCTGACCCTCTCCCGTTTTAATTTGATGAATAAATGCTGCGGTCATGCCAAGAGCAAGATGCATGCCTCCGCCACCATAGTCACCAATTAAATTTAGAGGAGGTGATGGAGGAGAATCATTTCTACCCATAGCGCCAAGAGCACCAGTTAGCGAAATATAATTAATATCATGCCCTGCATTTTTAGACATAGGACCGTCTTGGCCCCAACCTGTCATTCTTCCATATACAAGCTTCGAGTTAACATTAAAACAATCATCAGGACCTAAACCCAAAGACTCCATTACTCCAGGCCTATACCCCTCAATCAATCCATCCACTTGAGATATTAATTTAAGGATTTCATCTCTTGAGGAGATGTTTTTAAGGTCTGCAGTTAATGAATACTTAGATCTATTATGAATATCAAATTTATTGTAAATGCCTTTTTCATTATTTCTATTAATAGTTATAACTTCAGCCCCAAGATCAGCAAGAGCCATTCCGCAAAATGGTCCTGGGCCTATGCCAGCAAATTCAACTATCTTGATACCATTTAAAGGACCCATAAGCTAATACTATTTGAAAAGATTGAATTTGACTAATAAATTTGGAAGTAATGTTAGTGATGATATAAAAGAAATAATTAATGCCATGCTAGTAAAAATTCCAAATAGCACTGTTGGAAAAAAATTAGAAAAAGCTAGTATTGAAAAACCAATAGAAATTGTAGCTGCTGTATAAAATAAAGCTCTTCCAACATTTATATGAGAATTTCGCATAGAGACCATTGGATCTTTTGTTTTTTTCATTTCTTTTTTATATCTATACATATAATGAATGGTGTTATCTACAGCCATACCTACGCTTATTGCTGCCACTGTAATTGTCATTATGTCTAACGGAAGTCCAAGAAGTCCTAATGTACCAATAACTGATAGTGCAACAAACACATTTGGAATGAGGCCTACTATCATTGCCTTGAAGGTTTTAAATATTGCTAAAAACATTAAAGCAATAACAGCAAACACAATTGATATAGAACCAATTTGAGCTGCGAATAGTGACTGCAGCATATTATTATAAAGAACTGCAAGCCCTGTAATCTCAAACTGATCCTCATCAAGGTTAAACTTTTCAATTAAATCATATTCAATTTCTTTAATTAAATTATTTCTATTTAAACCAGATGAAGTTTCAACAACTCTTGTTGAAATTCTTACAACTGAATCATCTTCGTTAATGTAGGAATATAACAATGTATCTTTTATGTCTTCTGGCAATACTGACCTTAATAAGGCCAATTCAAGATCATTAAGATCTTCGCCTTCATTAATTTCTCTGGCAAGCTTAATCCCACTTGCAACACTTAAAACCTTTCCTATTTCGTCCTTAGAATCTAAGTAATCATGAATATCTTCGAGTTTTGATAAGCTATAGATATTCCACCAATAACCAGATGCATTAGAAGACTCATCTTCAAATAAATCATCAATAAAAAGATCATCATCCTCAGCAGCATCTTCAATAAAACTCTCTGTGGGCTCGGAGATTATAATATCAAGTGTTGCTGTGCCTCCTAGATCCTTATCTATCTTTAGCATTCCTTTGTATATTTCTGTAGAACTATCAAAATAATCTATAAATTTATTTTCAACTTCTAATTTTGTCGCTCCAAAGGATAGAAGACATGCCATTACTATAGAAAATGTAAAAATATAAATATGATTCCTTTTAGAAAGCCTGTAAAAGATACCTGTAATTCTATGAAGCCTTAAAACATCCTTTGTGTTTGTATTTTTAATTAGCATTAAAGCACTAGGAATAAAGGTAAAGGTTGTCATGAATGCAAATAGTATTCCTACAGTCATCATCTTGCCAAATTCTATTACTGGCTTCAGATCACCGGTCAGCAAAGACATAAAAGCAATTCCAGTTGTAAAAGCAGCAAAGAAACACGGGGCTATGATTTGTTTTAATGTAGTATCTAGCCTTTTTTGCCTTGAAGAAATTTCATCTTTTAATTCGTTAAACTTTACTAAAACATGCACTGTTAAGGAAATAGTTAATATCAATAAAAGGGCAATAAAGTTTGATGATACAACACTAATTTTCCAATCCATAAAACCAAGAAATGCAGCAGTGGAAAATGTTGCTAAAAACGCATTAGTTAATGGCAAAAATACAAACCAAATATTTCCGAAGAATAAGTAAAGCATTAATGCAAAAACAATGGCAACGCCAATTCCAAAGACAATTAAATCATCTTGTATGAATGTCATCATATCGGTAGCAATCATGGAGGGACCACCAAGATAAATAGTTCCATAATTTTTAAAAGAAGAAATTGTTTCTCTTATAGCCTTTATAGTTTCAATATTCTGTTTTGAGATATCGTCATTGAGTTTTGAAATTTCAATATTTAACCTACTGACAGATTTATCATCCCCTGATTCAAGTGATATATATCTTCTATCTATTAAATTATTGTAATTTTCATTATCTTTTAGATTTATTTGTATAGCTGTTGTATTTCCGTCATCACTGATAATAAGACTTTGATATATAGGATTATTTAAGAACTCAGCTTTTGCTAGTGCAAGGTCAATGTTTGGATTATCAAGATCTTTTAAATTATCCGAAACATCGACCAGAGGAACTCTTGGTTGAAAAAAAACCGGTGCGTCTATAATTGATAAAACAGATTCTACTCTATCTATTTGCTCAAGCTTTGTATCAAGTTCTTTAATTATTTCAATAACATCATTTGAAAAAATCTCATCATAAGGCTCAAAGACAATTATTAAAAAATCTGAGCTGCCGAATTCCTTCTCAATGTTTCTATAAGTTTTTAAGGCCTGGTCACCTTCTATAACCAAGGCATCTGATGAGGCATCAAGCTTAAAATTATTTATTCCATATGAGCTTGCAAACATTAACAAGCCTAAAAATAAAAGAATAAATTTATGGTAGTGATTTATTAAATTAAGATATTTTTTCATTTTTTATTTACGCACTCAGGGGATTCTAAATCTGAAGTATTTTTTTTAAATTCTTCAATTGTGAATAAATGCAATGATAATGCATGAATATCATTCAGAATATCTGACAATACTAGATGCACTTTTTTATGACGATCTATTATTTTTAATCCAATAAAATCGTCAGATACAAGTATAAGTTTAAAATGTGATTCCGAATTAACAGATGTATTGTGGAGATAACTCTCATTAGTGACATCAATTAAATCTACTTTGAAAGAATCTGAGCATAGTTTTTTTAATTTTGAGTTAATATCCATTTGGTTAATTATTTAACTATAAAGCTGCTTGGATTACTATCCATCTAAAGAAGGATTAAGATTAATATTATTAATTGTTTTGATAACCTGTTCCCAATGAAGCCAATTTTCAGTGTCCAAAGATGCTGCATACTCTGCTGCTCTTAGCATGGCAATCGTCTCAGCCTCTTCCCCATATTGAGATATTAGTGCCATAGCTGTATTTTTAATGTTTTTTTCATTATTGGTAAATTTAAAGCTAGCCATTAGATATTAATTTCATATCAGCTCGTTCAATCATTCCCCAATCAATAATCTTAAAGTTGCCTTGATTTGTTTCGACTAAAGCGGTGCATGATTCAACCCAATCACCACAGTTATGATAAGAGACACCATTAATAGTCGAAATTTCAGCTTTGTGTATATGCCCGCAGACAAGACCGTCAAAATCTCTTCTTTTACATTCATTTGATAATGACTCTTCATAATCTGACATTTTATTAACTTTCTTTTTTGCCTTATCCTTTAAGTATTTTGCCAATGACCAATATCCAAAACCGAATCTTGATCTAAAGAAATTTAAAATAATATTGATCTTAAGAAGTAAGGTATAAATCTTATCTCCAAGAATAGAAAGTCTTTTTCCATATCTTGTTACGACATCAAATTGATCACCATGAATAATTAAAAGTTTCTTCCCCTTCACGGTTGTGTATGAATGCTCTTCTTTGAGCTCAAGGTTCCCAAGCTCAAGTGGTTGATAGTTTCGAAGAAAATCATCATGATTTCCTGTTATATAAATTACCTTAGTGCCCTCTTTTGATTTATTTAAAAAATTATTAAATACGTCACTATGAGACTGCGGCCAATATAACTTTGACTTAAGTCTCCAACAGTCGATAATATCACCAACTAAAAAAAGATTATCACAAGAATGATTATTAAGAAAATTGTTTAGAAAGTCTGATTGACATCCCTTAGAACCAAGATGAATATCAGAAAGAAAGATAGATTTATAGTCAGACATATCGTTATTATAACAAAGTGTTAATTGCAAAAACGTATTAATTTATGAACATTTTATGGATTAAAGATGGAAAGCTAGGCCATGAGAAGCAAGTGGAAGCTTTGCTTCGTGAAATTAAAATTTCTCAAAATGTTAATATCCAAGAGATTGCAATAGATAAGATCAAAAATGATGCGCTTGAATGGCTGACCTTTGGTTTATTTAAATCAAGTACGAATAAAATTCATGATTTTGATTTTGATTTAATTATTGGGGCAGGCAGTAATACCCATTTAAAAATGGTCAATCTCAAAAGAAAATATAAAAAAGTAAAAATAGTTTCGATCCTATGTCCTAATATTATTTTTAGAAAGTCATTCGATTTTATATGCTTGCCTTTTCATGATTCAAATAAAAAGATAAGTAAGTCAAAATCTATTTACTTCGAAGGTTCTCTTTCTAGTGTTTATGATGGTTCTGTTGAGGAGAGTTTGGGCATGTTTTCAATTGGCGGTAAAAACAAACATTATGAATTTAATGAGGACTACATTTTAGAACAAATTCGTTTTTTATCTTCAATTTATCCATATAAGATTTGGCATATCTTTAACTCAAGAAGAACACCAGATTCTATGAATAATAAAATTTACAATTTAATTAAAGATTTCAAAAATCTTAATTTTGAAGATATAAATAATAGTGAGAGCAAAAATATATATAAAGATATTCTTAAGAGCTCATCGATCAGAGTAATAACAAGAGATAGTGTTAGCATGGTATACGAAAGCCTTTCATCCTCTGGAAAAAGTTTTTTATTTGATATGGATGCAAAGCAATCTAATAAAATTGTAAAAAATATAAGCATGCTAATTAACGAAAGAAGGATAGGATCTTTGGATAAAAATCTGATGGCAGATGGATTATATAAACTTCAGCTAAGACCTCAAAATAAACACTTTGATGTTTTACGTGAGGTTGAAAAGCTGGCTTATACAATCTTAAAGAGACTGAAAAAGTTATGAAAATAATTCATATAGTAATGAGTGATTCATTTGCAGGGATTGAGCAACATGTAAATGAACTTGCTTGTGATCAAAAAAATGAATCTGATATAAAAATAATAGTTTCTTCGGGTATATTAAAAAAGTTTAATTCCGGACTGGAGCTAATAGAGATAGAAAATTTTGGAAGAAGGTCAATCTATCAAATTCTAAAACTCGCATATCTTATTAATAAAATAAATCCTGATATTGTGCATTCTCACGGAACAAAGACCACACAAGTTATTAATATTGTAAAAAAATTTATACCTTTCAAACACCTTGCAACTATCCATGGGGTGAAGAAAAATTTAAAAGCCTATGAGAAAGCTGATTTAGTTATAGGGGTCTCATCTAAAACAGTTGCTAACCTAAATGTGGAGACAAAGGTTATTTCAAACTGGTGGTCACCTTTAATGTCTAGTAATAGTATTATCAGGACAAATGAGTATGCATTGTCAGTAGGGAGACTGGAGAAAGTTAAAGGTTTTGATTTGCTTATTAAATCATGGAAGAATGTTAACTCAAACCTCTTAATAGTTGGAACTGGTAAAGAATATAATAATCTTAAATCATTGATATCAAGTTATAAATTAGATAAAAAAATAAAGATTATCAATGAAGTTAGTCAGGATAAATTAGTAGATCTCTATAAAAAAGCTTCGGTTCTTTTGGTGGCATCTCGAAGTGAGGGTGGCCCAAGGGTAGCGCTTGAGGCTCTTAATTGTGGGGTCCCTGTTCTATCAACTGATGTTGGTCATATGAATCAGATTCTTCCCAAAGAGTTTTTAGCTATGCCAGATGATATTAATTCACTTACAAAATTGATTAATAATTATGTAGATCAAATAGAAAATTTTGATCAATCATCTATATATGAATATGTAAGAAATGAATTCTCAGTTCAAAAAAAATCAATGCAAATTAAAGAAATTTATGAAGATTTATTAATTAGATCTTGATATAGCAAGATTGTTGAATTTATCATTCTTTCTGAAAGAAAGGTATTGGGCTTAGGTTGGTAAAAGTTTTTTTCTGATATTTCTATAGTCTTTTCCATTAATGACTCTATATTATTTAAATCAACTAAGCCATATGGAAAAAGCTCTTGAAGAATTTCTTTTGTTCCACCATGATTCCAGCCTATAACTTTAGCTCCAGATGACAAAGCTTCAATGGTAGTTCTTCCAAAAGGCTCAGGCTTAATAGATAAATTGTATACGACGTCTGATATTTTATAGATATTAGAAATATCATTTCTAGAGCCTGTGAATGTAATGAACTCACCTATACCTTTTTCAGCAACTTTGTCTTTTAACTTTAATAGGTATGCCTGTTTCTTTCTAGATGTTGGACCAACGACTAAAGCATGAAATTTACTATCTTTCATTGAAGAAATTAGCTCAATAAAGCTATCAACACCTTTCCATTGAGATATCCTTGTTGGAAGAGTTAGTATAATTTTATCCCTAGTCTGTGGAAACTCATCGTACCAGGACTCTAACCACTCAGTTTCTGGACTATCTTTATTAAACACTTTTGGATCGCAACCGCGTGGAATAATAGTTATTTTTGAATTATCAACATCATATGTATCAACTATATAATCTCGGACTGTTTTGCTGATTGCTATTATGTGATCAACTTTTGACATAACTTGGCTATATATAGGAGTGCTATAAAGACCATGAAATGTAGAAACAAGTATTGGTTTCTTTTTTAATTTTTTAAAAGCATAAAAATTTATCCAAGCAGGCATTCTTGATCTAACATGAACTATATCAGGTTGATTATCCTCATATATTTTTGCAAGCTTAGATGCCAGGAAAAAAGATAAAGGATTTTTTTTATGTACTGGAAGATTTATATGGGTTCCGCCATTTGCTTCAATGTCAGCTTCAAAAATGCCACCATTTGAAATGACAATGGATTCATGCCCTTTTTCTACAAGCGCCTTGGAGAAGTCTTTAGTACCTCTTTCAACACCGCCAATATTTAATTCAGGTAAAATTTGAATAACTTTTAGCTTATTCATGCCTTAATGCTATTACTGGATCTAATTTAGCAGCTTTATTGGCAGGCCATATTCCAAAAAATAATCCAACTAGAGCTGAGAAAGATATTGATCCAATTATTGCAACTAATGGCATTTCAAAAGGCCAGCTAAAGATAGAAGTTAAAAGAGCTAGTAATGATGTTCCAATCAATACTCCAATAATGCCTCCAATTCCACAAAGAAGAATAGCTTCTACAATAAACTGAAGCATAATTATGTTTCTCGATGCTCCAAGCGCTTTTCTTAAACCAATCTCTCTTGTCCTTTCAGTTACAGAAACAAGCATTATATTCATAACCCCTATTCCTCCAACTAGTAAGCTTATAGCAGCAATTCCTGCAATTAAAAAAGTAAAGATATTTGTAGCATCTCTGCGTAAATCTGAAAATTGACTATAGTCAGCAATTCTAAAATCATTATCCTGGCCTGGGCCAATATCATGCTGTTGTCTTAATATTCTCTCAATAGACATCATCACTTGTTCAATATTGGCATCATTAGCAACGCCTACATTAATGGAATCAACCCTAACCCTTCCAAATATTCTTTGCGCAGCTGTTAATATAGGGACGTATAGCTCTTCATCAGGGCTTTGCCATCCTGTTGAACCTTCCTCTTTTAATATGCCTACAACTTCGTATGAAACGCCTGCAATTGTAATTTGTTTGCCTAATAGTAGAGCAGGTCTTGTTTTTAGTTCTTGAGGAATTTTTGATCCAACCACCACAACTTTTCTTCTTGCTAAATTATCCTCCTCATTAAATAATCTTCCAAGATCAAGGTCATAACCTCTAACATTAAAGTGTATTGGTAAATAACCCCCAACTCTTCCGCTTATATTAGCTGTATTGAATTTAATCTGCCTAGAACCTGTCATTGTTGGAGAAATTTTCCAACTATGCTCAAGATCCTTTTCTAGAGCTGCTGCATCTTTAATCACAAGAGGATTTAAGCCCTGAGTTACTGCCCCTCTTTTTCTTTGACTAGGGCCAACGTAAAGCGTTCTACCTCCAAGATCATCAATTTTTTCATCTAGTGACTTTGAGGCACTTGAACCCAAACCAATAATTGCAATAACAGCCGCTGTTCCAATAATAATTGCCAAGGCAGTTAAAAAAGAGCGTATTTTATTTGATCTTATTGATGATGATGCAGATTGAAGAGCTTCTCTAAATAGAGATAAATCTACCATGAATGGTGATACTAATTTCTTAATACTAGAAAACATATCTATCAACCAAAGCTAAATGAGGCACTCACACGCTCTTTAAATCTTTTTTGATAATCAAAAAGGCTTTTGCTTGGCATAATATAAATAGTATCTCCTTGATTTAAGCCATCTATAATTTCTACATTAGCCAAGTCAGAAACACCAATTTCTACCCATGTTAATAACGGTCCACTTAATGAGTCTTTTATAACAATAAATTTATTAAAATTTTCACCTGTTACCTGGTCTTCAAGAAATTTATCAATACTTTCTTTTGGCATATTAATTATTGAAGCTGCAGAATAAATATCTTTTCTTGTTCTTAATGACATGGATGGAGTGCTTAAAGCAACTTCTTTATTTAAAACATCAATAACAACATCTGTATTCATGCCAAGAAGTAACAAGTTTTCTTTATTGTCTATATCAATTAAAACAGGGAAAGTTGTAACATTTTGCTCAACTCTTGCTTTAGGTTCTATTTTAGAAACAGTACCAAAGAATTCTTTATCTCTGTATGCGGCTACCTTGATAGACACTTTTTGACCTATAGAAACTTTGCCAACATCAATCTCATCAACAAGGGCCCTTACCCTTACCTTTGAAAGATCTGCCATTGTCATTAAAACTGTACCTCCGCCAACAGCTTGAGTTGGTGATGATATAACCTGACCAACTTCGACAGGTCTAGATATTACTGTTCCTGAGACAGGAGATCTAACCACTGTATCATCTAATGCGATTTTGGCATTTTCATAGGTAACTTGAGTTCTTACAAGAGTAGATTTGGCTTGGGCAAAGTTCTCTTGTATATCTTCAAAATCTTTGTCAGATATACTCCCTTTTTCATGAAGTTCTTTTCCTCTATTAAATTGAGCCTCAGCATTTTTAAGCCTTACGTTAGAAGCAGTAAGGTCTGATTTAGATTGGTCTAAAATATTTTTTGGAGTCCTTTGATCAATTTGAGAAAGCATTGATCCCTTAGAAATAAAATCACCTACTTCAGCACCTAAAAAAAGAATTTCACCAGAAGCTTTGGATTTAATTTCTACAGATGATATGGCTTCAATTAAGCCAGATGCTTCGATTGAAACAAATAATTTTTTTGCGGAGACTTCATCTTTTTTATAAAAGTTTGCTAAAGCTTCATCTTGTTTAGGTTCATCCTTTGAAGATAAAGAAAAATATGCAACAACTATTGCGATAATGCCAACTATTATCAATTGCTTTTTATTAATTTTATTCATAAGTGTTCCTAATTAATTAATTCTATCAGATTCAATGAGACCATCTCGTATTTTAATAACCCTTTTGCATTGATCAGCGATTTCTTGCTCATGAGTAATCAAAATAATTGTTTGACCTTCGCTGTTTAATTTTTTAAAAAGATTCATCACATCAGCTTCTGTTTTGCTATCGAGATTACCTGTTGGTTCATCTGCAAAAATAATACTTGGTTTATTTACAAGCGCTCTAGCTATAGCCACTCTTTGCTGCTGACCGCCCGAAAGTTCTGATGGACCATGATGTATTCTATCCTCCAACCCAACTTCCTGTAGGACCTCTGTGGCTCTTTGCAACGACTCTTCCTTACCTTTACCAGCATACTTTAATGGAAGTAAGACATTATCTAGTGCTGAATTTTTTGCTAGAAGATGAAAGGATTGAAATACAAAGCCAATCTCTTTATTTCTAATTAGTGCAAGTTCATCTTCATCTAAGTTATTAACAAGATTATTATTCAATAAATATTTACCAGATGTTGGAGTATCTAAGCAACCAATAATATTCATTAATGTGGTTTTACCAGACCCTGATGGCCCCATAATTGCTATAAACTCTCCTTTTTCAACACCAAAATTAACACCCTTTAGAGCATCAACGGTTGAGTTTCCCATAACGAATGATCTCTTAATATCTTTTGTTTGTATGATCATAAGTATTTGACAATAATTGACTTAAAAAAGTTCAGCTTGCTTGAAGGTTTTCAAGATATAAAAGCCAACCCTCTGCAGAAGTTTTTGTTCCCTCAAAATCTAAAGCATAATTAAAAAATTTAGATGCTGTTTTGTAATCGTTATTTTCATACTTACAAATTCCCATCAACAAATCCAATCTTCCTGGTGTTTTGCTATATTTAAGATCCTTAGCCTTCTTAAGATACATATATGCAAGATCCCAATTCTCTTCTTCAAATGCAAATCGACCAATTTTAAATGCAGTATCTGGATCACTATCAATCTCTAATGATTTAATTAAATACTCAATTCCAATTACCCTATCTTTTAGAAGAAAATAAGAGTCAGCTAAAAGGTCATAATTCTCTTTAGTTTTATCAACAATTCCAAATTTAATGCCAGATTCAAGAACCTTTACAGCCTTCTGAGGAAGAGTTTTATACAAATAGTATTTAGCAAGGTCAACAAACTCTTTTTCCTTTGTAAGTGTATTTCTTTCATAAGCAAGCTCAAATCCAGCTAGGGACTCATCATCTGAATCAGTTGCAAAATATAAACCGCTAAGTTGTTTCCAATATTCTTTTTTATCAGGATTTAAGAAAACAAGGAGTTGAGCAACATCCTTAGCTTCTTCAAACATCTCTAGCTCGATAGCTACTCCAAATTCATAACCAAGCCAATCTTCTTTATATTTTGTTGATGAAGCATTTGCAAATGCGATATTCTCATATGCAGGCATAAGGTCGCCCTCTTGGTAATAAGAAATACCTAGCATGATTGCATTTAAGGGTTGAAAGATTTGAAGTCTCTTTTCTGCTATGGCTTTGTAGTCTTCTAATACCCTAATAGTATTTTTATAATCTGAAGTTTGAAAATAGCATTGGGCAAGATTCTTACGAACTTGAAATCCAGTAATTAAAGGCATCTTTTTAAATCGAAGAGCATTTTCATATTTACTTATAGCTTCAGAGTACTTCCCCTGAATTGCATAAAAATTTCCATAAAGCTGTTGCATTAATGCTCGTTCATAACTTTGATCTGATTGATAGTATCGATCAAATGTATCTAAATCTTTTTTTGCTCTTTCCCAATTCTCTTCATCTATAGCCTCGTTTACTCTTTTAAGATATTCATATGTTCTTTGGCTAATAGCATCATCTAAAGAGAAGACTGAATGAGAAAATGAAAATAATACCAAAATTGTAAAAATCGATCTAAACATTGCAACTAAACTCCACTAGTAATTCACCCTTCTGATCTACAGCAATACCATCAATAGTTTTAGGTTTGAATTGCCATCTTTTAACTGCTTTAATTGCCTCTGAATTAAAAATTCTAGTAGGTTTAGCAGATTTAACTTGAATAGTGCTTACCCGTCCATTTGAATTTACATTTAATAAAAGAGTAACTGAGCCATCTATCCCAGAAATTTGAGCCTCTCTTGGACACCTAGGGGCAACCTTTACAATAGGAATAAGTTGACTAGTTCCAGTACCCATAGATTCTAAGTTACCCATAAAGGCTCCTGAAAAATCAGTAGGGAGTGAAAAATCTGGCATATCAAAATCTAAATTAGCAGTAGGAGGCGGTTTGGATACATCTATCTCAACCTGTGGCTGAGGTGGTCTCTTGGGCGTGGGAGGTTTATCAGGTATTGTTCTTTTTCTTTCCTGCAACGAGTCATCTTGCTTAATTCGAATAAATTCAATGAAATTAGGAGCTTTATTGCTTTTATTAAGCTCAGAAGCTTGAGAGATTAGTGTTTGAATAATAAAAAAAATGATGCATGTTACTGAAAATGCAATAACAAATCTTAAAAATAATTTAATATTAATTGTCATTCTTTGCAGCTATTGAGATATTTTGAACTCCTGCAAGTCTAATCTGATCCATAGCCTCAACCAATAAACCGGATCGAGATTCTTTATCAGCTTGAATAATCACAGAACCTCCAGGATACTCTATCTTTAACCTTTCTATATTTGCTCTAACAGCTTTTAAATCAACCCTTCTTTTATCAATCCATATCTCATTATTGGAGGTTATGGCTACCAGAATATTACCTTTTTCGTCTCTTTCTGCAGTTTCTGCATTGGGTCTATTTATATCTACTCCTGTTTCTTTTACAAATGACGTTGTAACAATAAAGAAAATTAGCATAATAAAAACTATATCCATCATCGGAGTTAAGTCTAATGCTGAGTCTTCAACCTTTTTTCTATTCTTTCTTCTCAATGTGTATATCCTTTTTGTTTAATCAATAATTTCATTTGTTCAGTTGTTTTGTTGATTCTTTGTGTCAAATCTTGTCTAAAATATAGTCCAAATAAAGTAATAACCATACTAGCCATGGTCGGTATTGTTGCCTTAGCTACCCCAGAAGACATAGCTCTTGGATTTCCAGTTCCTAAAAATGAAAGGACTTCAAAAACCTCAATCATCCCATAGACAGTTCCAAGCAATCCAATCATTGGGCACATACCTATTAAACCATCGAGAAGCTTAATATTTGATAAAGAATCTCTTCTGAACTCTGATAAAAAAGTTTTTTCTACATTGTAGAGTTTCATGTGAGATGGTGGAAACTCTGTATAGAAATTATCTAGTTTATCTTTATACCAAGACTCTTTATCAATAAATACAAAGTAGTACTTATTAATAAGAACGGTAAATATAATTAGTGTTAAAAAGAATAACAGATAAAGTACCGGTCCCCCTTTAACTATTAGCTCATTTAAAAACACTTATTAATCCTTTGATAAAATGTAAGAAGCCTTTTCTTCTAGCACCTGTACAATGGATTCAGTCTTCTCTGACAGATATGTATACATTCCCAATAATGGTGCAGCAACTATTAACCCAAGCATTGTAGTTACAAGCGCTTGTGATATACCGCCAGCCATTTGTTTTGGATCGCCAGTACCAAATAGTGTTATGGCCTGGAATGTCTCGATCATTCCTATAACTGTTCCAAGCAGTCCTAATAATGGAGCTACGGCAGCAAAGAATTTTACCCAATTATTCCCCCATTCAATCTTTCCTGAGTAATTGATAATAAATTCATCAATAATATTTTCTTTGGACTCGCGAGAAGTTCCGTCTTTAATTAGTGACTCCATTTGTGATGGAATATTTTGCGGTGCGTCGGTGAGTACTTCATTGGAATAATCTCTTAATCTAACAATCTTAAAAATGCTAAAAGCTAAGCCAATAAAACCAATGAATATTATTACAAAACCAATTGACTTACCTTGAGCAATTCGCTCAAACCAGTTAGCTTTATCTAAATATAAAGATAGTAGAAACCCTCTGGTTGGGTCAATAGATACATTGGTATATGCGTCTGCACTCTTATGCTTTGATAATGTCTTAGTAAAGGTCCCTTCAGGTTGCTTTGCAAGAAGTTGAAATGAATTTAATGAAGAGACAGGTTTAACAAACTTTCCATCATAGGAAGCAGAAAATAAACCATATCTTGTAATGTCACCAGCAATATTCTCTCCATTAGGAGATGTGATTGTTGCTTTAAATGTTTTAATCTCACTTCCAGCAACTATTTCATCAAAATAAGATATCCATAAATTCTCAAGTTGATTTAGGTTATGAACTTTTTCTTGTCCTATATCTCTAAGAATCGAAGGTCTATTTGGAAACTCATAAAATACTACTGAGTTTTCACTGGCAGCTAAAAGTTCTCCAGCATATTGTCTTGTAACTCCAAACAGTTCTCCAAGAACACCTACCTTTATTTCTAACTTTTCTTCAAGATCAGCAAGTGTTTTTTCATTTTGCTCAAAAGAATCTTCAAGCTTAATATTTCTTTCCTTTTCATTTTTTAATTTATTTTTAGCATCATTTAAAAGAGCCTTTCTTTCAGAAACTTTATTGATAAATGAATTTAGTCTCTTATTATCTTCATTAATAAATATACTTTTATTTGTCTTAACCAATTCAAGTAATTCATTGATTTCAATATTACGTAACTCATCGTCTGTAAGCTCTGGAACATCTTGAGCAGATAAGTTAAAACTTATTAAAAAAATAAGTGTGCTTATGTTTAGTATATATTTCATTGTGTAATTGGTTTTAATGGAAGTGTTATAAAGTTTGGAGGAGATTGTCTGTTAGCAATATCTAATGCTGATTTAAGTTTGCTGTCCAAAGATGAGCCTTGATGATTCCAGTCTTTTGACGATGCATCCCAATATCCAGTATCCTTTCCATCTGGAGTTCTGTAGAAAAGTCCCAGTCTACCGAGTCTAAAATAATCCACAGCAAGTTCTGCTCCATCTAGAGTTAAATAGCCTTGATAAGCCTCTATTGTTTTTCCAAACTCAGCCTCTAGTTGATATGCCTCAAATATTTTTCTAAACTTTTCTGCAGTTGTAATATCAGCTCTTACTATAAGAGCATCAAGATCTGAAACTCTTGCTGTTCTCTCATCAATTAGAAAAGGAATATCTATAGATATAAATTTACCAAGTGCATCAATCATTCTTTTAAGTAAGGGCAATATATCTATATTTACATCATCTAAAGAGTCTATCTGCTGATTAATGCTTTCCATTTCTATAATTTGGGCGTTCACAATCTGCGATAGTTGGTCGTCATAGCTCTTGAGAGAATTGTATTCGTTTAATGTATCTTTATATTCAAAATATATTTTTTTTGATTCAACATCTAGCTCATCGATTTTAATTTGCAATTGAGCAGAAGCCTGGCTGGACTCGACCTGAGTATTAATTGTTTCATTTACTATCTCTTGCGAGATTAAAGGAAAAGAAAGAAGTACAAGTATTAGATTTTTCATAGCGGTATTATATATATAAAGTAGTTATATTTCATCCCAAAAAAAAGAGCCCATATAGGGCTCTTTTTAATATTCTAATTTATTAGAATGTGTAGCTACCACCGACAGTGATATATCTACCAAATGCACTGAAGTAGTTTTGATTATAGTAAGGGAAACCATAAGCTGCATCTTTTTGAGGCATCTTATCTTCTAGGTTTCTTACACTAACATAAAAACTTAAATCAGGGCTATATCTATAGCTTGTAGATAGGTTCATGATTATATGTGGCTCTGTTTTAGTGCCATTATATGCTTCCATGTGACCTGTTCTATCAGCAAATAAACTTACTGACCAATCTTCATAAACCCATCTCACGCTAGCATTCTGCTGAGATCTTGGCTCATATAAATATACATCTAATGCATCCTCTTCTTCAGAGTAGTCATCAAACTTAGAAGCGCTTTTTAGAATATGTGATGATGAAACTGCGAAGTAGAAGTCACCTGCATTGAGAGTTTCATATCTATAATTCATGCTCCAGTCAGCACCTTCATAATTTAGGTATGATTGATTTGAGTATCTTGGGAATACTTCTTCAAAAGCCCCTATAGGTAAAACGTCACCAGTAATTGAATCTGTGGCATCTCCACGAATGATTTGAGAATATACATCAGCACAGTTTCTGTCAGGGAATTCATCTCTCATGAATTCTTGGAAAGCATCTCCATAGGTACATTTACCTTCTGCATAGTTGATTGTATAAGGACTCTCTCTAGTAACAGCTCTTTCAAGCATTACTTCGTACAAGTCAATAGTGAAATCTAAGTTTTCAGTGATATTCCAAACTAAACCAAGTTGAAAGTTCTCACCTTCTTCCTCTTCAAGAGAAGAGTTTCCAGATAGATTAGCTTTAACACTTCCTGATCCAACTTCACAATCTCTGTAGTCTGTGTAGTTATATGTAGTAGGATCACTTACGTAATATGCATAACAAGCAACATAGTCTTGGAATCCATTGTAGAAACCTGAACTAGCTTCTTGGAAAAGATAGTTCATATCTGGTGCTCTAAATGATTCAGAGAATGACCCTCTCACAAGAACATCATCATTTGGTCTATAAGCAAAACTAAACATGTTAGATCTTCTTGATCCAACATTAGAAGAGGCATCATCATAGCCGTCATATCTTGAAGCTACGTTTACCTCTAACTTATCAGTAACCTGAGAAGCAAGCTCTAAACCAAGAGATGTTCTTTCTCTTTTACCACCACCATTGATAGCAGATCCTTGGATAAATACAATTGCATCAGGATCATCGTCGTTATCCAATCTACCAGGAGCTGGTGTTAGTGAATAATTCTGTGATTGATGTTCTGCTGTTACAGCAAAACCAACAAATTTATTCATTAGCTCAAACTCACCTGTGAGTTGGAAATCAACCGTTGTTTGATTTGAGTCAGCTAACTGTGAATCATCCGCTAACCATGAACCAAGCATCTCATTAGTTACTTCACCGAATAATCTATCAGCTAGGAAACAAGATGATCTTCCAAAGTAATTCTGCCAACCACAAACTGGGTCAAAAATTCCATTATCATTAAGAAATTGTTGATCATAAGCATAGCCATATTGATACTCTTGATAAGAAGATCTTAAAAGATTGCCATCTGCATCTGTTGCACCAACACCTGCAAAATAGTCATACATTTTATCTGTAAATGTCTGATCTGTAGTTGCATAGGTATATTCAGTTGAGTTCCAGCCAACAGACCATTCCCAGCCTTGATTAGTTGTTCCTGAAAGACCAATAAACATATCACTCATATCTTCTTCAATATCTGATCTAGCTTCTGCATTTGGTGCATTATTAGCTGAGAAATATCTTAAAAAATAAGGAACTGTTAGCGCACCATTTGCTAATGGAACATTGTTAGAGGGATCAGTTGATGTTTCAGTAAATTCTCCAATTCTTCTAGGATCTAAAATACCACCAGACATAAATAAATATCTATTAACACTTGATCTGTAATAAGCTTCATCATGATAGTTATAATATCTAGCATCTAAGTTAATTCCATTGTCAAATGTATGAGTAAATGAAGCCATAATTGAAAGATCTTCTCTTTCATTAACTATAGATGATGATGTTCCGCCAAATCGATCTCCACCATAGTCATGACCACAATAATGTCCTGGATATGAACCATTATATAACCATTCAGCCTCTTGTTTATCAAAGTCAAAATAGTCAGGAGAAATTGTTGAACAAGGGATTCCAAATTCTTCTGAGCCATAATAAGCTCTTGGTCCTAGACCATCTGCACCTGTATACCAAAGTAAGCCTGCTCTTGGGTTAGTGTAGCTTTGACCATATGATGCGTCATATACAAAAGAATCAAAACCTTCTCTGTCTTCATAATACATGGGATCAACCATTGTTCCGTCAATACCTAATGTCCAACTAGAATTTCCAAAGAATCCACCAGTTGTAAATGTTGCTTGAACAATATTATCCCCACCATGCTCTGTTTCAGAAGCATAGATTTCTAAATTACTTGTCTCTCTGCCTTTAACAGTAATAACATTAACAACACCAGAAACTGCATCTGATCCATAAATAGCTGAAGCACCTTGAGACAAAACCTCAATTCTTTCAACTAGTCCTGAAGGAACTGTTCCAATGTTTACTATGTTACCAGCATTGTTATAAGGTACTGGGTAATCAGCTGTTCTTCTTCCATTAATAAGATACAACACTCTTCCTGGCCCTAAGTTTCTTAGGTCAAGCTCATTAGCATTAGGAGTAAAGTTGTTTGTTAGAGATTCGTTCTGAGTATATTGGTTTGCAGAAGGAATAGCCTGAAGGGCTTCAGTAACGTTTCTAAAACCTGAATTGCTTATGTCTTCTTTAGTTATAACTAAAACAGGTAAAGCACCTTCTGTCTGCGTTCTTTTAATTCTTGATCCAGTAACAATAACTTTTTCAAGACTTACAACCTCATCATCAGACTCTGTAGAACTAGAAGTTGTTTCTTCCGCTACAACCTCTTCCTCAACAACTGGAGCTGATTCCTCAACAACAGGATTTGTTACTTCATCTTCTACACCTGGGTTATCTGCAATTGCAAATGGTGTGAATATAAAGGCAAATGCCATTAATAAATAAAAATTTTTCATACGAATCCCCTCGTAAAATAAGTTAAACACCCTATTTTGCTGTTCTTGTGCTGAAATTGCAACACTTTATTAGTAATAAGCAAAGGATAGTTCTAATTTTCGCTAGAACATACAAATAAATTATTGATTAACAACTTAAAATTTTTCAATTAGCAATGTAAACAAGACTTGACATTTTATAAGGAGATAATAAAATTGTAATATTCAATAAATTTATTAACTTCTTATGTCCAAAAACAATATGTCAAAATTTAATCTTTCTATGCTTTCATTATTAATTTCCTTAGGCTTGATGAATCAAAATATTTTAGCATTTGATGACTCAACTCCTTTAGAACACTTTGCATGTAGAAGTAATCAGGCAAGTTTTTCTATCTCACCTGATGGTAAGCATATGCTTATCCAGAATACTATTAAAGATAATGTATGTGATATAGAACAAGATTACAGTAAATACGTTGAGGATGAGGCTTATGACAATGGTTTAATTTTATGGAACTTAGATACTGGTGAGACTAAGACATTAAGTCAAGGAAATGAAAGTGATAAAATATCTGCTGCTGGTTGGCTTAACAATAATAGGATTTGGTATAGGCCTGCTTATAAAATGGGACAGAAAAAAATTGTTACAAAAGCAATGAATCTAGATGGCAAAAGACAAAAAATAATTCTAGAAAGAAATGCAGGAAGTTCAAGTGAAGTTTATGACATAGCATATGATGACCCTGAACATATTTATATATTAAATAATGAAAGGCGTCCGTTTATCTGGGATTACTTTAAGCTTAATGTATATACTGGGAAAAAAGAAACAATCGCATTTGGTCCATCAATTGGTGATATGAGGGGCGTTGCAACTCTAGGCCAAATAACTGATACAGATGGATATCCGCTAGGCATTCTACTGGATCATGGCTTAAAAAGAATTCTCTATGAATATAAAAAAGATTCAAAAGAGTGGGTTGAGCATTTTTCTTTCAATTGCCAAGAGCCTGGCTTTGTTCCTATAGGTACTTATAAAGGAAAGATGGTTGTATCAGGTTCAAAGTTTAGCCCTAACGGAGTCTTGATTGAAGAAAATGATACTAATGCTATTTATTTATACGACCATAAGACCAAAACATTTGGAGATAAATTATATCAAGATCCAAATTATGATGTTTCTGGATTAACTGGCAGTTGTAGACAAGCTAGTGGTGGTGCGTCTAACGACAGAATGTCCGGAGAGATTTCTTCAATAAGTTACGAATCATTGCAGCCTGAAAAGATATTTTTTAACAAAAAATCTGAAGACGCTTACTTAACAGTTAAGTCAGTGTTCCCAGATCATAATGTAAGTATAGTATCTTCAAGCTCTGATAGAAAAAGAATGGTAGCTCGAATCTGGGGAACTCATGAACCTGGAGAGTACTTTCTTGTTGATTTGGTAAAAGGTTCGGTTCAGTCATTATTTAAGACTAGGCCATGGTTAGATAGATCAAAGCTTTCTAAAGCGATAGAGGTTAGATACAAGGCTAGAGATGGTCTTGAGATACCAGCTCTTCTAACACTTTCTAAAGTTAAAACTGATAAAAATTATTTTATGATAATGCCTCATGGTGGACCCAATACAAAACAGTATATTGGCTATGACTCATGGGTACAGTTTTTTACAAGCAGAGGTGTAAATATTCTTCAACCCGACTTTAGAGGCTCTACTGGTCTTGGAACTAATCATTATGTATTAGGAAATCAAGAGTGGGGTAAAAGCATGCAAGATGATATTTCAGACGGTGTAGCTTGGGCTATTGAAAATGGTTACGCGGATGAAGATAGGGTTTGTATTGTTGGAGCAAGTTATGGGGGTTATGCAACCATGGCTGGATTAACATTCACACCTGACTTATATAGATGTGGTATCAATGCAATTGGTGTTACTGATCAAATTCAAATTCTTGAGAATTTTGCAAATAGAGCTAGTATTCGCCAATCATGGGATGAGGAACCTCTTCTGGAATGGGGGGATATTTCTACAGAAGAAGGTAAGGCATATGCCCTGTCATCTTCTCCAGTGAACTTTGTTAAAAATATACAAGCTCCTGTTCTTGTTCTTCAAGGTTCTAATGATAGGACTGTAGAACCAAGACATGCAGAGGACTTAATTGATAAGCTGAAATCTTTAAATAAAGAGTATATGGCAATGTTCCAAGCAAAAGCTGGCCATTGTGTAACTGGGTGTCAAGAAAGGGCGGCTCTAGAATACTTAGAAATACAAGAAGAGTTTATTGATAAATATTTAAAGAATTAAAAGGCTCCTATATTGGTCTGATACTTTCCTAGTATCAGGCCATGCACATCTTCAGTTCCTTCATACGTATTTACAGCTTCTAAATTCATACAATGCCTAATTACATGGTATTCGTCACTTATTCCATTTCCACCATGTATATCTCTTGCTACTCGAGCAATATTCAGAGACTTTGAGCAGTTATTTCGTTTTACTAGTGAAATCATCTCAGGAATAAATGCCCCCTCTTCTATCAGCCTTCCAACTCTTAATACTGATTGAAGACCTATAGCTATTTCTGTTTGCATGTTAGCAAGTTTAATTTGAACAATTTGTTTAGAAGCAAGAGGCTTGCCAAACTGGACTCTGTTCTTTGAATATTCCAAAGCTGCTTCCCAACAAAACTCTGCAGCACCAAGTGAACCCCATGCAATTCCGTACCTTGCGTAATTCAAACAAGAAAAAGGGCCTTTAAAACTTTGAACTTCAGGAAGCATATTTTCTTCTGGTACAAAAACATCCTCCATGAAAATTTGCCCTGTTATAGATGCTCTTAAAGCAAACTTACCCTCAATTTTTGGAGTTGTTAAGCCTTCCATTCCTTTTTCTAAGATAAAGCCTCTCAGAACACCACCTTCATCTTTTGCCCAAATAATTAATACATCAGCAATTGGTGAATTGGTTATCCAAGTCTTTGATCCATTTAAAAGATAGCCATCCTCAGTCTTTTTTGCATTTGACTTCATTGACCCAGGATCTGAACCAGCGTCAGGCTCAGTTAATCCAAAACACCCAAGAAGTTCTCCTTTGGCCATTTTTGGAAGGTATTTATTTTTTTGATCATCCGAACCAAATTCATATATAGCATTCATTGCTAAAGAAGTTTGCACGCTGTATGCAGATCTATAACCTGAATCAACTTTCTCAATTTCTCTAGCAATTAATCCATAGGCAACATATCCAACACCTGCACACCCATAACCATTTATAGTTGCACCTAAGAGACCAAGCTCACCAAGCTCATAATAAATATCTCTATCAAAGGTTTCATTCCTATTGGAAAGCAAAACTCTTGGCATTAAAGATTCCTGAGCATACTGTTTAGCAGTATCTTTAATCAGAAGCTCTTCTGATGTTAATTGTTTGTCTAGTTGAAGAATGTCTAAGTTATTCATAAAGTCCTATATTTTTTCTATCCTGATAATACCAAATCTTGGAGAAGAGTATTCAATTTGATCCTCATCAAGGCTTTGCGAAACTATCTTAATCATATTAACACTGTTACCGCATATTATTATTAGAGGAATGTCGCCTTGATGTTGGTAACAAAAATCTATTACATCATCCTTGACCTCATGATGTCGCACACCGTGCAGATCTAAATGTGTTATTCCTCTTTCTTGAAAAACGTTCATGGACTATTATTGCAGTTACATAATATAAATTTCAATACATGGCAAAACTTCATTATTTTTATTCAACAATGAATGCAGGTAAATCTACCTCATTGCTTCAATCAAATCACAACTATCTTGAAAATAATTTGAATACTCTTTTATTTGTTCCAAAAGAAGATGAAGATTTTAATAAAGGAAGGATTGTTTCTAGGATTGGTCTAGAGGCAGATGCCATAATAGTTAATTCAAAATATAATTTTTATGAAAGTATTAAAAAACTCAGTGATCAAGTTATTCACTGTATTTTAATAGACGAAGCTCAGTTTTTATCCACAAAACAAATACACGAATTAAGTGAGGTTGCTGATTCATTGAATATACCTGTCATGTGCTACGGAATAAGAACTGACTTTAGAGGCGAGTTGTTTGAAGGAAGCTCAGCCTTACTTGCATTAGCTGATAACCTTATTGAACTAAAAACTGTTTGTTCAGAATGTCCTAGAAAGGCAACTATGGTAGTGAGGCTAAATGAGGAAGGTCAAATTGTCACTGAGGGCTCGCAGGTTCAGCTTGGCGGAAATGATGTGTATAAAGTAGTGTGCAGAAGTCATTTTAGAAAATTAACAAACTTAATATAAAAAGGAAGTGAGATGAATTATAAAAATAAACAATGGCTTTTAGATAAAAGACCTAACGGAATGCCAGCTGATGATTGCTGGAAACTGAATACTGAATCAATTACGAGCATAGGTAGGAATGAGATTTTAATAAAAGTAGATTTTTTATCTATTGACCCTTATATGAGAGGAAGAATGAATGACTCTAAGTCATATGCAGATCCTGCAAAACTTGGAGAGCCTATGACAGGTGAAACAGTTGGAACTGTGGTCGAAAGCAATTCTTCAAAATATCATGTGGGTGATAGAGTTTGTGCTCATCAAGGCTGGCAAACTTTCGTTAGAGTAAGTGATAAAGACCCATCTTTGTTTAAGGTCGAGAACAATGATATACCCCTTCAATCTTATCTTGGAACTGTTGGAATGCCAGGTAGAACAGCTTATTTTGGATTGAACTATGTTGGCAAGCCAAAAAAAGGTGAAACTTTAGTTGTGTCAGCAGCTTCTGGGGCTGTTGGAACAGTTGTTGGTCAACTAGGAAAGGAATACGGCCTCAAGGTTATTGGTATTGCCGGCGGTGATGTTAAATGTAGCTACGTAACAGAGGTATTGGGATTTGATGCCTGCGTGGACTACAAGTCTAATAGCTTTGTAGCAGACCTCCAAAATGAATGCTCTGATGGTGTTGATATATATTTTGAAAATGTTGGTGGAGATGTAACCAAGGCGATAGCACCTCTTCTAAATCATGGTGCAAGAGTTCCTATTTGTGGATACATATCTCAGTACAATTCAACAGATATCATGAAAGCAGAAACACCATTTCATGAGATGGCTAAACTAAACCCAGTCCCAAAACATAGATTTTTTGTAAATACTGAATGGTTTAATGAATGGGCAGATGTAACTGCTGAATTATCAACCTTGGTTGCCGATGGTAAGTTGAAGTACAGAGAAACTATAACTGAGGGTTTTGAGAATGCACCTCAAGGACTTAGAGATGTTCTAACAGGCAAAAACTTTGGGAAGCAAATAATTAAAATATAAAATTTAAAGGTATATATTACCCTGCATATATTTAACTGCTTTGCCGCCAATAATAACCCTGCTTTTTTTTTCTTCGCAATAAAGAACTCCACCTCTTTCTGATAACTGCTTTGCATGAAGTTTCTTTTTACCAAGCCTATTAGACCAGTATGGTGTGAGTGTTGTGTGTGCAGAACCTGTTACAGGATCTTCATTAACTCCAGTTGATGGGAAAAAACACCTTGAAACAAAATCACAATCACTACCTTCGGCAGAAATAATAAGCCCTCTTTTATTTATATCTTTTAAAAGAGAGAAATTTGGTTTTAATTTTTTGACCAAACTTTCATTATCAATAATAGCTAATATATCGTCCCTACCCTCATATAGCTCAATTGGGGTTATTCCTAAAACTTCAGAAATCTCATTATGCATAGAGTTTAGACTTAGGGTATCTTTAGGAAAATCTAGTAACAAAAGATCTTTACTTGAACTTACAGAAAGAGGACCATTAACTTTTGAGTGAACTATGAATTCATTAGCTGATTGATTAATAAAGTTAAAATAAACAAAGGCAGAAGCTAGGGTGGCATGTCCACATAAATCAATTTCACATGATGGTGCAAACCATCTAATGAAAAATTTTCCTGAATCTTCTTTTATAAATGCTGTTTCAGATAGATTATTTTCTTGTGCAATTTTCTGCATTAAGTCGCTATCATTTATATCTGAAAATATTACAGCAGCTGGGTTACCAGAAAATAACTTATCTGTGAATGCATCAATGTAATAGATAGGAATTTTCATGTTGTAGTTTTAACGATTTTTATATTTAACTTAAAAGAGCTTCTTTTACAGCTGGATGAACAATATTACCACCCTTCATATTCAAACCATTTGCAAGATGTTTGTTGTCCTGAAGTGCAGAATCAACTCCTTTATCCGCAAGCTCGTGTACATATTTGAGAGTGCATTTATTAAGCGCTTCAGTAGCTGTTAATGGAACAGCTCCTGGCATATTTGTAACACAGTAATGTATTACACCATCTATACTATATGTTGGGTTGTCATGGGTAGTTGGTTTGCTAGACTCAAAACAACCTCCTTGATCAATAGATATATCAACAAGTACAGCTCCTTTTTTCATACTTTTAAGCATTTCAGTTTTAATAATTTTAGGGGCCTGCTTCCCAACAACATATACAGATCCAATAACTAAATCTGAATCTTTGAGTGCCTCAGAAATAGTAGATTCTGATGAGGTTATATATTCAATATTATGATCCCCATAAATAGCTTGAAGTTCAGATAATCTTTTTTCAGAAAGGTCAATTATTCTAACAAATGCCTTACTTGCTATTGCTTGATCTAATGCTTCTGTACCAGCAACTCCAGCACCAATAACAGTAACTATTCTTGGTTCAACATCTTTAAAGGCTCCTATTAAAGTTCCAACACCACCGTTTGGTTTGAGAAGATGATATGAACCAACAACAATACTTAACTGACCAGCAATAGCACTCATTGGTGCTAGTAAAGGTAGTGCTCCATCATCTGATGTAACCGTTTCATAGGCAATGCCTGTAACACCAGTTGCAATTAGTTTTGCAGCTTGTTTTGGGTCTCCTGCCAGGTGGAGATATGTAAAAAGAGTATGGTTTTTATTAAGATGAATTAGCTCTGATGGCATAGGCTCTTTTACCTTTACAATCAAACTCGCTAATTTATAAACTTCTTCGGCAGAATCCACGACAAAAGCTCCGGCTTCAATATATTGATTGTCATCAAAACCAATAGATGAACCTGCTCCGCTTTGAACAAAAACATCATGTGAGTTATCTGTTAAGGATTTTACTGAATCTGGTGTTAATGAAACACGAAATTCATTATTCTTGATTTCTTTTGGAACACCTATTTTCATATTTGTACTATATCAAAAATATGTAAATAAAATGTAAATAATATATATATTAAAATTTCATGTATGAGTCCTCCGAAGAGAACAAAACTATCTATGGTAGATCTTAAGAAAG
>Ga0209425_10000712_pt1 | contig 39881 bp, 33 predicted proteins | sample COG_05_FD_184749 | JGI IMG/M metagenome (GOLD analysis project Ga0209425, IMG submission 184749) | Pelagic Microbial community sample from North Sea - COGITO 998_met_05 (SPAdes) (version 2) | ecosystem: Environmental > Aquatic > Marine > Neritic zone/Coastal water | place: Helgoland, sampling...
GACTCAGGTTTCCCAATATACATACGAGTGTAGTGTAGTGGTTATCACCGGGCGTTGCCAACGCCTGAACCCGGGTTCAAATCCCGGCACTCGTACCAAGTTATTCTAACTCAGAATTACGGAATACAAGTAAGACACCTACTGCTGACAAGACTAATAGAAATACTAACCCTACAGCAATCAATAATGATGAATTCTCTATTATCCAATTCTCTGAGCCTGAATTTGAATCTACTTTCTCGAGATTTATTATTAATCTTTGATCATCAGGAGAAGTTGAGGAAAGATAGATATCTGTACCTCGAACTAAAATCTCAAGTTCACCATTTGGTAAACTTGAACGAGCAAATACCTCTAATGAATAGATACCATCGCCTGAAATTCTATCTGCTCCAGAACCATCATCGGCCATCAATATCCAATCATTCGATTGTCCAATAGGTGCCAGCCGCCCCATTTTTACTTGAACAGAAGAAATCCCATCAGGGTCTTCTATGGCTATTTCGAGAACTTGAGAGATAGGGTCGCTATCTATTGGTACTTGAATAGTATTAGAAAATTCGCCATCTTTAGAAATATTATAATTGACTACTACTGGAGCTTCATTTTCTATAATTAATAATGAATCCACCATTCTTCCATCAAATATCGATTGTGTTGTTAATCTAGATGAGTCATAATTATCAGTTAATCGAACAGGAATCAATCTCTCACCTGGCGCCATTGTATTTGGAACTAAAAATTGCCCCCACCATTTAGAATCAATGAAACTTAAATCAATAGATTCGCCGCCTGCGCTCATCAATTCTAATGATACTGATGCAATTCCATGAGCATCATCTGCAATGACTGACACTTCAACTAAGTCCCCTCTTTTGACAACACTAGGAGAGAAAGTAATTGAGGATGAAATCGGCGCAGGATTTAGGATTTCTACATTAGTACTCAAAACGATAGTTTCCCAAATATCTACTATTTCTAAATCTACAGTTTTATTGCCAAATTCTAGACCTTCCGCTGAGACTAATGATGTCCAAATATTATCATCAATAACATTATCACCAGACATTCCTTTATCTGATAATTGTACATTTCCCAAACCAAATTCTGATAAATCGATAGATACTGATGTGACATCATTATCTATATCTACAACAGTAATTTCTAGATGGGCAATACCACCTTCAGCATATAAGACGCCTTCACGGAATTGAATATTTTCTAATGATGGAGGATTATTTTCTTCAGCAGTGATTATTGAAGGAGAAGTTATTTTCACAAGACCTTGAGTTTCATAAAAATCGATTCCAATATCATCAGCCAAACTAACTGAACGATTAATTTGATAGAAAAGTCCTGCTAATAACCCTTCATTAATTATACTGCCAGAAGCCTGGGTATCATTCCCATAATCACCAATCCAATCGATTACTTTCACATCATGTCCATCGACAATTACTTCTCTTGATTCTTTAACTAAAACTGATAATATAAAATCTATATTATTAGAAATTACAAGCCTATCCCCATAAAATAGTATTTCAGGAGAAACACCTGTTTCCTTTGTTATTGGCGAATAATCCATAGAATTCGCTTGTGGTCTTTCAGGCTCAACTTGAATAGGTGAAACCTCTGGATATTCATTAGAAGTTGAACCATTATCTTCAATATATAGATATCGAATAGTTGGGTTCTCCCAAGTCGATTGAGGAACTGTATATTCATATGTTAAATTATGCTCAGCAGTTAATTCTTGATCAATAGGAAAATTAGATATGGATGAGACATTAAACCAGAATTCATTTTGAATTTTATTAACTTCAAAGTTAACCCCAGAATTATTTACTTGAGAAACTGTATCTTCTATCTGACGAATTAATCCGAAGGAACCGGAAGCATCGCCACTGTATGTGCCATCGAGTCTGATTGTATCGACAATAATTAATCCATTACGTTCCTCGAAATGTAAGTTATCTACAGTTCCATTCGCATAGATATATGGCTGTTCATCTTCAACAATGAAATTAAAGTTAGCATTACCCATATACTTGAATAATTGCTCCTCTTGAACTCCGTAAATCCATAAATCATTAAATCTAAACTCTTCTAATTCAAGTTCTATATCACCATCACCAAATTCTATGAAACTTGTAGCGGATGCTGCTAGATTTATTTGTTGATAATCACGAGATCCATCCGAATCAAATGACTCGAAATAAAATGTAGAAATTTCACCATTTAACGATAATGTTTCGTTATCTGAATCATCAAAAATTTCTATGAACCCGTTGCCATCAATAATTAAATGTTCAGTGAAAGATTCTTGAAGTAAAGTTCGATTGTACAAAGCATCTGTCACATTTACTGAAATTTCTATCCCATTTTGAATTGTAAATAGTGTACCATTCCCCCTCATTTCAAACTCTTGACCAACTAATTCTTCTTCAAAATAAGTTTGATTTAACCATACTTTATCTAAATCCAATTCAATATCAATGTCTTCAAAACTATCCAATTCAAAATTACCAGTACCTAATTCATTAGAAATCAAAGTTTGTCCAGTCCTCTGTTGCCATCCACGACCTTCAAAAAATAAATTTGTAGAACTATTTTCTTCTGAACTAGATATGCTGTTGCTCCATGTCCTATTAGTCGTTATTTCATGATCAGAAATGGGTTGTTGCCAATTTGTGACTCTAATACTACGGTCGCATGTTGCCTCTAAAGTTTCTATTGAAATATCTATTTCATCCATGAATATTGGCTCTTCGGGCAATATAATATCTATTACACCACCTGCAATGACGATATTTGAATTAAAATTACTAGCTAATGTTTCACCGTCTCTCTGATGTTCAACTGAACTACTGACTAAATGAGGAGTTGACCCATTAACGAAAGGCGGAGAAAATTCAACTACATATTTATGAATAACAGAGGTTGCTATATTTGAAATATTATTCCAACCTTCGTCCATATCATCGTCTAATAAGTAAAAATCATAATCCCAATCTGTAAGAATAGTACACTCAATTTCGCTGTCCTCATCTTCAGCCGTAACAATAGAAGAAAAACTACTGAATAATAGTATCGTGATTGTCAGAATGACCTTCATACTATGACTCATTGAATAATCTTTCAACGGTTATCTTTTGAAGATATGGGTATACTGACTGACAACACTCTAGAATAATGGTTCTTCCCAATCATCTTCTTCACCAGATCTTTCTTTCCAAAGATTCGCTGGCATATCATCATAAATGCCAGCATAAGGATCATCATCTACCTTCTTTTTATCCCTCATGTCCATTGCAGCAAGTGCGAATGCTTCTGCAGAAGACTTGAATTTCCAATAATGTATCCTCCATTCTCTACCGTCCCAAAGTGTAGTTTCTTCAGATTCAGTAGTCAACAAGTCATAATCTTGTAGTTGATAGAAAAGATTTCGGTCATTGGGTTCCAATGCGTTATCTATTATACGATTTGAGAATCCAAAGAATCCAAGTGCGTGTTCAGCAATACCTTCTGCAACAACAGTTTCCATGCCTTCATCCACTTTACGACGAATTGCATGAGTTAATTGTGCTAGTGTCAAACCGATATTACCGCCTCCAGTATGTATTCTATGGAAGGGCGTGACTTATCAACCATACTTCATGATGATTAGAAAATTGTTTTTGTAATATAGAAGTCGTTAATCGATAGAAGGCCTTCGTAAACATCATGGAGCATGAGGAGGTCAAGACTTTCTTAGGTCTAGAAGAAAATATTAAAGGCCCTTTCGATATTGTAATATTACCAATTCCATATGAGATGACTACTAGTTATAGAGAAGGTACTGAGTTTGGGCCAAAAGCATGCATAGATGCTAGTTCTCAAGTTGAGTTATATGATAAAAAAATGGAAGTTGATCTTCCATGTGGCTTCAAAATACATACATCTAAACCATGGAATAATGAAGTACCAAATCTTAAAGAAGCTCTTTCGAGTATTAGTAAATTCTGTACACCTTGGATGGATGGTAAACAATTTCCAATTATTCTTGGAGGAGAACATGGTTTATTATTTCCATTAATCGAAGCAGTAAAAATACATCCTAGAATTAATCAAGAATTAGAGAGATTAACTATTGTTCAAATAGACGCTCATGCTGACTTAAGAGATGAATTAAATGGAGAAAGATTTTCACATGGTACCGTAATTAGAAGAGTCTTAGATGCTGGGGTAGGCAATGTTATTCAAATAGGAGTTAGAACTTATAGTTCAGAAGAAGAAGAAATTATTCGAAATGATGAAAGAGTTAACACTTGGTTTGCTAGAGATTTAATAAATATCAATCATAATCTATCTGATTGGGATTTAATGATTGAAGAAATCAAAAATATAGAAGGCCCCATTTGGTTAACTTTTGATGTAGACGGTCTAGATGGAAGCCTAGTTCCGGCAACAGGCACCCCAGTTCCTGGTGGACTTTCTTATTGGGGGTCAATAGAAATTATAGAATCATTATTCTCCGCTAAAGGTGCAGAAATAATAGGTGCTGATATTAATGAAATATCCACATCACAGGGAACAAACTTAACAGAATTTTCAGCTGCACTCATTGCTACAAAAATTTTAGCATGCCATATTGCAAATAATATTTCAAAATAGGATGAGAGTTGTTTGGTGTTTTTGTTGACTGAGAAAAATACAATTATAGAATAATTATACCACATAAATTATCTAATATTGATTCGAAGTGAGATTTAAACAAACAATTCTTTGTATAATTGAACATAATGGCATGGTTATGAAGGTTACAACAAGTGGTTTTTTAGATACTGGGAATATAATGATAATACCTGTTTTTGAAGGTTCTAATAAAGCTCCAAATAATGCAACAACAAATCTAAGTCGTAGTGCTAGTATTGCTGTAAAATCTGCTTTTGCTAGTGATTCATTTACTGGGAAGGCTGAGGAGTCATTAAGTGTCTGGACAAAAAATTGTCAAGTTATAATCATAGGCATGGGAAAAAAAGATGATTTGACTGCTAAAAAATCTAGAGATACGGGAGCTAAATGTTTTGCATCACTTTCAAAGAATCATGGAACTAAGATTGTAGTTCGGTATACAAGTGGATGGAAAATTAATAATATGATTGCTTTTACAGAAGGAATGATTCTAAGAGATTATGTTTTTGATAAGTATCAAAAGAAAGATGAGGATGATAAAGGCCCTTGGTCTTTAATTGGTCAAACAGCAGAACGGTATGAAAGCGCTTTCAGATCAGCTATTGAAAATGTATATTCAGTAGCAACAGGAGTTCACTTGGCTCGTGATTTAGGAAATGAGCCAGCGAATAAACTGTATCCTGAAGAATTTGGCCGTAGGGCTCTAGAATGGGCAAAAGATAAATCAAATGTTGAAGTTGAAGTTTGGGACTATAATCGTCTGAAAAAAGAAGGAATGTATGGACTAATCGAAGTAGGAAAAGGAAGTATTCACAAACCATGTATGGTATTCTTTCGTCTAAATCCAAATTTTGATATTGAAGCAGAAGTTCCTTGTATCGTAGGTAAAGGAATTACATTTGATTCAGGAGGAATCTCAATTAAGGGTAGTGCAGGAATGGATGAAATGAAGCTTGATATGCACGGTTCAGCGACAGTTTTTGGTCTTTTTCAAGCACTATATGCTACTGGTTACACAGGTCGAGTCAACGGAATTACCTGTATGGCAGAGAATATGCCTAGTGCAGAAGCTTATCGTCCAGGTGATGTAATTAACACTTATTCAGGGAAGACTATCGAAGTTCTGAATACAGATGCAGAAGGACGTAATGTACTAGCAGATGGATTATGGAAGGCAGGTGAACTGAATCCATCATATATCATTGACTTAGCAACGTTAACTGGATCTGTTGTTGTAGCACTTGGGCACGAAGCCACAGGACTATTCTCTAATAATAAATTATTATCTCAGAAAATCCAGAATGTTGGAGATGAAGTCGATGAAATTTCTTGGCCCTTACCTCTTCTACCTGCTTTTGAAAAGCAAATGACATCGTCTAAAATTGCTGATTTACGTAATCAAGGTAAAGGGCGTTGGGGAGGTGCTAGCCAAGCAGCAGGTTTCCTCAAACAATTTGTTCAAGAACGTGAAAATGTTGAAGGAAAATCACAAATCCCATGGGCCCACCTAGATATAGCAGGAACTGCAGGTATTTGGGGTGGAGAAACAAATGTTACAGTTAGTCATGGAGCAACCGGAGTACAAGTAAGGGCGTTACATCTTTTGATTACTCAAGGATAGAGTTATTCTATAGGATCTTGTGGAATAATAAAAAATGCAATAAGATATAATAATATTCCAAGAATACCTGCGGTAAAAAGAGTAAATGCTGAAAATATTAATCTACTAAGATTAGATGAAATCCCCAATTTTCTAGAAAATCCAGAACAAACTCCGAAAATTATTCTATCTCTGCGTGGTCTAGAAAGAGGTTTTACACCAACTTTTATTTTCTGAATTGAATCAGAATTAGCAGACATCAAATATCACTCTTCATCTTCATCAGAATCAAGGACTTCAAAGTCAGCTTCTACAACATCACCATCTTCTTGTTCTGATGTTTCCTCTTCAGACATTTCAGCAGAAGCTGCTTCATATAATTTAGATGACAATTTGTGCATTAATTCTTCTAATTCTTGAATTCTAGATTGAATGCCTTCCTCATCAAGATCATCATCAGAGACTGGTGCATCATCATTAGTAATCATTGACTCTAATTCTTTGAGTTTATCTAAAACAGGATTCATTATCTCATCAGTAAGTTTATCTTTTGTTTCCTCGATTGTTCGACGTGTTTGATAAACAATACTATCTGCAGTATTCCTTAGTTCAACTTTCATTTTACGACGTTTGTCTTCTTCAGCAAATTCTTCAGCATCACTTATTTTCTGTTTTATTTCTTCTTCAGAGAGTGATGTTTGACCCTCTATCTTAATCGATTGTTCTGTACCAGTTCCAAGATCTTTAGCGGATACATTCACTATTCCATTAGCATCTATATCAAAGGTTACTTCAATCTGTGGAAGGCCTCTTTGAGCAGGAGGAATCCCCATTAAATGAAACCTCCCAAGTGAGTGATTGTCATTGGCAAACTCACGTTCGCCCTGGAGCACATGAACTTCAACTGCAGGTTGGTTATCTTGAGCAGTAGAAAATGTTTCAGAACGTCGAGAAGGAATAGTTGTATTTCTTTCAATCATTGTGGTCATTACACCACCCAATGTCTCGATACCCAAAGTTAGTGGTGTAACATCAAGAAGTAAGACATCAGTTACTCCTTCATCACCTACTATGATTCCTGCTTGAAGTGCCGCACCAAGAGCAACTGCTTCATCTGGATTAACACCTTTGAATGGTGATTTCCCTACTTCTGACTCGATTGCAGTTTGGACCGCTGGTATACGTGTTGAACCACCTACAAGAATTACTTTATCGACATCTCCTTTACCAATTCCTGCGTCTTTCATCGCTCTTCTAGTTGGAGCCATTGTTTTCTCGACTAATTTAGAAGTTAAATCCTCAAATTTAGCCCTGGAAAGTGAAAGATCAAGATGTTCTGGCTGTCCGTCTTTCATGGTGATAAAAGGTAAATTAATCTGAGACATAGAAGTCCCAGAAAGTTCAATTTTCGCTTTTTCAGCGGCTTCTCTGAGACGACTCATCGCTTGCATATCTTTAGTTAAGTCAATACCGGAGGTTTTCTTATATTCATCAGTAATCCATTTTACAACTTTCTGATCAAAATCATCCCCTCCAAGTTTATTATTCCCACTTGTTGCTTTGACTTCGATCTGTGGTTGTCCATCCACTTGGTATATCTCTAAAACAGAAACATCAAATGTACCCCCCCCTAAATCATAAACAAGAATTGTTTGATCTTCTGATTTGTCAACACCATATGCCAAAGCAGCTGCAGTTGGTTCATTGATGATCCTCAATACTTCAAGACCGGCTATCCTTCCTGCATCTTGAGTGGCTTTCCTTTGAGCATCATCGAAATAGGCTGGACAAGTTATGACTGCTTGAGTAACCTCTCTGCCTAAATATGACTCAGCATCAGCCTTCAATTTTTGTAGAATAAATGCTGAAACTTCTTGTGGAGTATATTTATTATCATCAATATCCTTTGACCAATCTGTACCCATTTCTCTTTTTACTGAAAGGATGGTTCTTTCAGAATTAGTTACTGCCTGGCGTTTTGCTGTAACACCCACTAGTCGTTCACCGTCCTTGGTAAAAGCAACTACAGAAGGAGTTGTTCTTGCACCCTCAGTATTCGCAATTACTACAGCCTGACCCCCCTCAAGAGTTGCCACGCAGCTATTTGTCGTTCCAAGATCTATTCCAATTACAGGTCCACTCATTTTCTCACATCTTTTTTTCAATTATTATTTCTAATATCGAATATTACGTCAAGTATGCCATTATTTAGGCTCCATTCTACAACTCTACCTGCTGACTCAGGAAGATCAAATTTCTTGAATGGGCGCAATTGTGTTTTCCTCATTAACTGAAGAATTTTTCCGCCATCAATTAAGTTAAGTTCTAATTCAGATTCGACTATATCTAATTCCCTAGAAAGATCTACAGTCGCATACATTCTGTCTTCATGGATATGAATATCTGCTACCAGAAGTTTCTCATCAATATCATCTTCTGTTTCTAACTCTGCATCCACAACTGGTGGTGGATTATTTACCTGAACATTTACACCCATATTTCTGAATAATTCGGAAATTCCATCGGGGCCATTTAGCATTGACTCCATTGTTCTTCGAAATTCATCGGGGTCACCGTTAATATCAATTTTCATATCCTTATTGGACATTTTTTCTGGATCTATGCCCATTTTTTCAAACTGTTCACGAACTTGAGACATCATATTCTTGAGCATAGATATATCTATTGGCATGCCCATTTTACTGAACATTTCTGCCATCTCTTTGAGCATTTGCTCTTCCCAATCATCACTATTAGTATCGCCCATAAATAACACTACTCAACTCAAGGTTGTATAGTCGGAGTTATATGCCCTTTATGAACTTCACGTAACTAATTTTTATGAATATAAGTAAAATTTGATAAAATATATAATAGAAGCGCTGGGAACGGTTTCAAATCATGTTAGTCGGTCCGAGGCACTATATGGCAGATGTTGAACACGAGGTTGCTTTGGAAGATACAGATCGTATTCATGGGCATACAGCCTTGGTCCGAAATGTAGCGGCAGCTGTATCGCTATCAAATGCAGTACGCTCAACTCTTGGACCAAGAGGACTTGATAAAATGCTAGTCGACGAGTCAGGAAAAGCAACCGTAACAAATGATGGAGTAACTGTCCTTGAAACTGCAAGAGTTGAGCATCCTACTGCAAATTTACTAATTGCATCATCAAGCTCTCAAGATAAGTCTGCCAGAGATGGGACTACTACGACCGTGATATTGATGGCGGAGATGTTACAAAATGCGCTCGAATTAGTCAGAGCTGGAGTGCACCCCTCAATAATTACTAATGGATATAGAATAGCAAATGAAAAAGCAGTTAAAGAACTAGACTTAATGGCCCGCTTGGCTGATAATAAAGAATTGAAAAGATCGGTAGTATCTACATCATTACAAGGTAAAATAGATTCTTTACTTTCTTCACATTTGACAGAGTTAGCATTAGAAGCAGCTGATGCTTTAATTGATGAAGAGGGTGGTGATGACTTGGAAAGATTACGCATCAAAAGGCTACAAATCTCTGGTGGTAAGGCGCTGAATACTGAACTATTACCTGCTTTAGTATTAGCAAAAACTAGAGTTGACAAAAATACACTGTCTTCATCAAAAAATGGAAAGATTGCCATATTAGATGGCTCACTTGAGAATAAAAAATTAGAATTAGAGGCCGGAATAGAGGTCAATAGTTTAGGAGTAATGAAAGAGTTCCATGAACGTAATAATAAATATTTACAGAAAATAATAAATTCATTGGAAAATTTAGGAGTTGAACTATTAATTGTTAGAGATGGAATTGCTGATGAAGCTATACCTATACTATCAAAGGCAGGAATTACTGCATACAGAAGATTTGAAAGAGATGATGTGGAAAGACTCTCAAGAATTACAGGAGCAGATATTATTCGTAATTTAGAAAAAATGGAGGAACGACATTTGGGGAATTATTCATCTCGCTCAGAAGAAAATATTGGATCAATTAATTATACCAAAATTGAAGGAAATTTGGGTGGTGCCATGACGGTTATTTTCAGAGGTTCTACGCCCGAAATTAGAGATGAGGTCAGTAGAGCATTTGATGATGCTTTAGGAGTGAGTCATAGACTATCTAGAGAAAATAGAATATTACCTGGAGGAGGTGCTACACAGACACATCTTGCACGAAAGTTAAGGGAATTTTCTACAACTCAATCAGGAAGGGAACAAATGGCAATAGAGGCTTATGCTGCAGCATTAGAGATTGTCCCAAGGACATTGGCAAAAAATGCAGGTTATGACCCAATAGATACTCTTCTATCCCTGTCTGCAGCACAATCTAAAGATACTAAGAAAGGAGGGTGGATTGGTATTAATGGAAATTCAGGAGAAGTGATGGATATGTATGATGAAGGAATTTTTGACCCTATTTTCGTAGCAAAGCATGCAATTAGTGGAGCTACTGACTCTGCGATAAGTGTTCTAAGAATTGATGATGTATTGTGGGCTAAACAAGGCCCAGAGACTCCTGATTGGAGCAGTCAAATCGATGACAATTAAATTATTTTTTGAGATTTAAAAGCATATCGTTTACTAAAGTCGCTAATTTGAAATTTGCTGACCATTTCCAATCATTTCTTGCAACGCCATCATCTACTGAATTCGGCCAAGAATCTGCATATCTCTGGCGTATATCTGGTTTATACGTACAGGTGAATTTAGGGATATGTTTCTTGATTTCTGAAGATAATTCTTCAGCAGTAAATGAAAGTCCAGAAATATTGTATCCACAACGTGCATCACTAAGAGATTCTATCGGCATATCCATTAGCGCAATAGTAGCCCTAATTGCATCATCTATATACATCATTGGAAGTTTTGTATCGGATCTCACAAAGCATTCATACGACTGAAAAGAAGATATTGCTGAATGGAATATCTCCACAGCATAGTCAGTAGTCCCTCCGCTCACAGGAGATTGCCAAGATATTAATCCGGGATACCTAATACCTCTAACATCAACTCCATATTTTTTCCAGTATAGCATACCCATTATTTCACAATCAACTTTAGTCATACCGTATTTAGTTGTGGGATTCAAAGGAGTGATTTGTGGAGCATGTTTAGGAGCATCTGGGCCAAAAACAGCAATAGATGAGGGGACAAAAACACGAATAATATGTCTTTTTGCAGCCTCTAAAATGTTTTTAGTACCTACTACGTTAATTAATTCACATAACTCAGGATTTTCTTCTCCTTTAGCAGAAAGAATCGCAGCTAGATGATAGATTACTTTGATGTTCTCATTTTCAACTATTTTTGAAATCTTATCTTCATCTAGAACGTCAAGGACACTAAATGGTCCACCTAAAATACAAGGATGATTAGGGATTTCACGAATATCACTAGCGATAATATTTTCAGAACCATGGACTTCTCTAAGACTTTTTACTAAATCAGTACCAATTTGCCCTAGAGCTCCGGTAACCAATATTCGTCCGCCCGCTAACTCCGACATATCTTCTCCGTGAGGCAGAGGATACTTAGACTTAGCAAAGATTGTTTGATAAGTGATAGGAAAGGAATGTTGATAGGCGAGACACGTTGGCTTCAAATCCCGTTGATTGAATGAAGTATGTTGTTGTAACGGGAGGTGTCCTATCAGGACTGGGTAAAGGAATAACAGCGAGTAGCATAGGAGTATTGTTAAAATCCGCTGGACTAAGCGTCACTTCGGTGAAAATAGATCCATATCTAAATTGTGATGCAGGGACTATGTCGCCCTTCGAACATGGAGAAGTCTATGTCCTAGATGATGGCGGAGAAGTTGATTTGGATTTAGGGAATTATGAAAGGTTCCTTGATATTTCTTTAACAAAGGATAATAATATTACAACTGGTAAAGTTTACCAAGCAGTTATTGAAAGAGAAAGAAGAGGCGATTATCTAGGTAAAACTGTTCAAGTAATTCCTCATATTACTAATGAAATACAAGAATGGATTGAAAGAGTGGCTAATATATCTAGTGATGGTAGTGGAAAGACTCCAGATGCTTGTGTAATAGAATTAGGTGGAACAGTAGGTGATATCGAGAGCGCCCCTTTTGTTGAAGCATTAAGGCAATTCCAATTTAGAGTAGGGGAAGAAAATATATGTTTTGTTCATGTTAGTTTAGTACCTGTAATGGGTCCTGTTGGAGAACAAAAAACAAAACCTACACAACACACTGTGAAAGAGTTAAGAGGTTTAGGGATAATTCCAGACATCTTAGTTTGTCGTTCAGAGCATCCACTAAATATAGAAACTAGGGAGAAACTAGCTGCATTCTGCCATGTATCACCAGATGCTGTTGTTTCAGCACATGATGTATCAAATATCTATAGAATTCCAATACTCCTAGAGGAACAAGGTGTTAGCCAAGTCCTGGCTAAAGAAATTGGTTTTGATTTGCCTAATTCTAGACCTCATCTCGAGGAATGGATTAAGATGGCAAATACAGTCGATAATCTAGAAGAAATAATTAAAATCGCAATGGTAGGGAAATATACTGGACTTTCAGATTCATACCTCAGTGTCATAAAAGCATTACAACATTCATCATACGAAGTTAATCGAAAATTAGAAATTAATTGGATAGAATCTGAAAGTTTAGATGACAAGAAGAAAAGTGAAGATCCTGAGAAATACGTAGAAGCTTGGGATATTCTAAAGGCTGCAGATGGAATTCTTGTACCTGGAGGATTTGGAATCAGAGGTATTGAAGGGAAAATAAAGGCTGCTGAATATGCAAGAGTGAATAAAGTCCCATATCTTGGCGTATGCCTAGGATTACAAATTGCAACTATAGAGTTTTGTAGAAATGTACTAGGTATGGAAAATGCTAACTCTACAGAATTTGATGAAAATACCCCTCAACCTGCTGTCATATTCATGCCAGAGATCTCTAAGACACATATGGGTGGTACTATGAGGTTAGGTGCAAAACCTACTCCATTCTTAGTAGATGATTGCAAGATTAAAAGGTTGTATGGAAATCAATCATTTGTTAATGAAAGACATAGGCATCGATATGAGGTAAACCCTGAATTAATTGATCAAATTGAAACAGCAGGATTAATTTATGTGGGTAAAGATGAAACAGGACAGAGGTGTGAAATTATGGAATTAAAAGATCATCCATATTACGTAGGTACACAATATCATCCTGAATTTAAATCTAGACCAGGTAAACCAAGTCCACCATTCCTTGGCCTCCTTATGGCGGCTTCTGGGCGCAAGATTTAATCAACTGAAATCGGTAAAACTCTAGTTGTTCTATAACCTTGTAATACTTTAAGATACTTTTTTTCTGCGAACTTTTGATCTAAATATACATCACCGGTTTCTATGCGTAAACGGCGCACAGAGAGTAATTTCGCAGGAGTTACTACACCAAGAATATTAACAATATCTATTTTTCTAAGGACATCAGGAGAAAGTTGAAGATTACCTCGACCAATTAAGAAGCCCTGGCCACCCATCGGAGAAAGAAGTAAAGTTACTTCACCAGTATGAGTGGATAATAAATTCAATAATTGTTTTTCATTCAAATCTGTTCCAACTTGTTGAGATCCTATGGAAGCATCTATCCCCAAAACGGTTCCTTGGAAACCAATCATATTTGAGATGGTTCTGAGGGTGCCTCCTGAACCCCAAATAATTAATCGATTATCTGTAACTAATAATTCTCTAATATGATCTGCTAGGCCCTCAATTATTTCTTCTTCGCCCGTTGCTTCTACACGCATTTTAGCTCCTTGCATCCATCGAGGAGATGCAGGAGTCTTTGCTTCTGCATAGAGGCGAACTACCCATTCGCCATTTCGATACTTTTCTTCGTCTAAATCGAGTACTTCTGTACTAGATACTAATAAATCTCCATTTAACCATGCTGAAAGTACTTCTGCACCAGCCTTTGGAGAAGAAGCAAAACAACCAGAATGCATTTTCACTCCACAAGGTATTCCAATGACTGGAATTTCTGATTTCCCTAGTGATTCTAATACTGAAATTATATCTCTTGTTGTACCATCTCCACCAGCATATACAAGTAAATCAATATTTGATTCGATTAACGAAGTTACTAATTCAGAAGTATCTGATACGGTTGTAATATTCGATGATTGATGTATAGTGATAAAATCACCAATTTGAATATTTTTGGGGACCCAGTCCGTCCCCATTCTTCCCTTACTAGTAAACCAAGTAATATCTGAAATCTCTCTATGTAGATTTGCAAAGTGCTCTAATGTATCCTTAACTCTGGGGCCTGATCTATCATTTGCACCTTTAGAACGAGCATATTCTGCCTGCCCATCTGAACCCTTCAATCCTAGTCGACCGCCGAGACCTGCATCAGGATTTACCAACAACCCGAGACGTACCATAACTACCGCAAAGGGAGTGTGTTAATATCAATAGAGCCTATCGCTTCACCATAATGCGCATCGTTATTGCACTTGGAGGGAATGCTCTCCTTAGACGTGGACAGGATATGACTGCTGAGAATCAACGTAAAAATATACAGATTGCGGTAAAATCTTTAGCACCAATAGTCGAAAATAATGAACTAGTAATTAGCCATGGAAATGGACCACAGGTTGGATTACTATCTCTCCAATCAGCAGCTTACAAAGAAGTAGATGAGTATCCATTGGATGTATTGGGTGCTCAAACAGAAGGTATGATTGGATATATGATAGAGCAAGAACTTGGGAATTTATTACCAATAGAAATTCCGATTGCTTCTATTTTGACTATGGTAGAAGTTGATCCAGAGGATCCCGCTTTTAGTAACCCTACAAAACCCATAGGACCAATTTATAGTAAAGAAGAAGCTGAGGAATTGCAAAAAGTCAGAGGTTGGGAAATAAAAATGGATGGCAAAGACTGGAGAAGAGTTGTGGCTTCTCCAGAACCACATAGAATATTTGAGTTAAGACCGATACACTGGCTTTTGGAGAAAGGTACAGTAGTAATATGTGCAGGAGGTGGAGGAATTCCTACTATATACAATAAAGATGGAAAATTAGAGGGAGTTGAAGTAGTTATAGATAAAGATAGAGCTAGTTCTTTACTAGCTTTTGAATTAGAAGCAGATGTATTGATTATGGCAACAGATACAGAAGGAGTTTTTCGCGATTGGGGAACAAAAAATCAGAAAATTATAACTAAAACTACTCCTGAACAAATTAAAAAATATGATTTTGATAAGGGTTCAATGGGTCCGAAAGTAGAGGCTGCATGCTCATTTGTAGAGCGCTCAGGTCAGAGAGCAGTTATTGGTTCACTGAAAGATATTAAAGAAATGGTTGATGGAATCGCTGGAACTCAATTTACTCTGAAATAACTTTCAACAAGGAATGGGATAGGCAAGGCATTCATACCATTAGGATGTCGGCGAAGTTAACGGAGGCACTGCGAATGTCAATGATTAATGTAGAAATAGGCGATAACCAGATACATGAATATGCCTCAGGAATCAGTGCTGGAGAAGTATTGGAAAATGTATATGGCAAGAGATATGGAGCAGTAGCAGCTGTTGTGAATGGAATAGAAAGAGACGTGTCATTTATTCTAGACCTCGACTGTAAAGTAGAGGCTATTTTAGGAGAATCTCAGGAGGGTTTGTATATCTTAAGGCACTCTTGTGCGCATTTACTTGCTCAAGCAGTTGTAGAAATGTTCCCTGACGCCAAGCCAACTATTGGACCTCCAATTGACCACGGCTTTTACTATGATTTTTTTATGGATCCAATAGGTGATTCAGAACTTAAGGAATTAGAAAAACGAATGAATAAAATTATTCGTGCCAATCTAAAAATAGAGAGAGAAGAACATGATAATCAAAGTCTGAGAGATATGTTTTCTGATAATAAATTTAAAATTGAGATTATGGATGATAAAATAGGAGATGATTTAGGTTCATCTGCATACAGGCAGGGAGATTTTGTTGATCTTTGTAGAGGCCCACATGTCCCTTCAACTTCTCATTTGAGATGGTTTAAGTTGACTAGTACAAGCCAAGCATACTGGCGTGCCGACCGTAATAGAGAACCGTTAACTCGTATTTATGGCATGTGCTATGCAACAAAAGAAGGTTTGAAGGAAAGAAAGAGACAGATTGAAGAAGCTGCTAAAAGAGACCATAAAAAAATAGGAAAAGAAATGGAACTCTATATGATTGATGAATTAATTGGAAAGGGGTTACCGGTATGGCTACCAAATGGGCAAATTCTAAAATCAGAAATTGAAAACTATGCATTGGAGACTGAAGAAAATTATGGTTATCAGAGAGTGACTACACCTGCACTAGCAAAACAAGAGTTATTCGAATGTAGTGGACACCTGCCTCATTATGCTGATGGAATGTATCCCCCTATGGAAATGGATGATGGGACATACTATCTCAAGGCAATGAACTGCCCGATGCACCATCTAGTCTATCGAAATAAAAAAAGATCATATCGTGAATTACCATTTAGAATTGCCGAATATGGCACATGCTATCGTAATGAAATGTCTGGAGCTTTGGCAGGGCTATTACGTGTCAGAATGCTGTCAATGAATGATGCCCATATCTATTGTACATTGAACCAAGTTGGGCAAGAAGTTGCTAATAATATTAAGATGGTTCAGGATTACTATTCTACATTTGGATTTGAAGACTATCATTTCCGTTTATCTTTATGGGATCCTGAAAATACAGATAAATATATCAAACAGCCAGAAAATTGGAATTCAACACAAAATCATTTGAGAAAAATATTGGATGAGCTTGAGGTCCCTTATGTTGAAGCAATAGGTGAAGCTGCATTTTATGGTCCAAAAATAGATATTCAATTTACCACCGCTCTAGGTAGAGAAGAATCAATGTCTACTATTCAACTTGACTTTGCTGCAAAGGAACGTTTTGAATTGTCTTATAAAGATGAAAATGGAGATGAAAATGGAGAAGTATTTGTTATCCATCGAGCACCATTATCAACTCATGAAAGATTTGTAGCATTCCTTACCGAACATTGGGCAGGAAATTTTCCAACTTGGTTAGCGCCAAATCAGATACAAATTATTACAATATCAGAAAAGCAAAAAGATTATGCTAGGAAAGTTAGGCAATCTTTGAAAGATATTGGAGTTAGAGTTGCTGTAGATGATTCAGATAATACTATTGGAAAGAAAATCCGCACCCATAGAAAAATGAGACCTGCATATATGTTAATTCTTGGAGATGAAGAAAATCAAAAAGAGACAGTTGCTATTCGTGCAAGAAATGGCGAACAATGTAATGATATCCCTCTCTCACAATTTATTAATGATTTATCAATAGAGATTAGATCTAGAAGGAAGGAATTATTATTAGTTACAAAACAAGATTGAGGAGTGATTATGCAATCTGGAAAAATTGTCAATATTGCAGGGTATCGTTTTGTGGATTTAGATGATAGAGATGAATTAAGGCAGCCTTTCCGCTATATCTGTGAAAAATTAAAATTAAAAGGCACTATTCTCTTAAGTAAAAATGGTATTAATTTCTTTCTAGCAGGAGTACAAGATTCAATAGATTCATACTTAGAATTTCTGGAATCAGATAAAAGATTCAGAGGAATTTCTCTAAAGATTAGTTATACTGATTATCAACCATTTCGTAGAATGCTTGTGAGACTTAAAAAAGAGATAATAGCATTGGGAATAGATGAAATTAGACCAGCGGAATTAACTGGAGAGAATATTAAACCAATAGAATTTAAGAAAATTCTAGATAATGATGAAGAAGTGATTATCTTGGATACAAGAAATGAATATGAGACAAGAGTAGGATTATTTGAAAATGCAATAGATTTGAATTTATCTACTTTCAAAGACTTTCCTGAAGCAATCTTAGAATTACCTGAAGATTATAAGAAGAAACAGATAGTTATGTATTGTACTGGAGGAATAAGATGTGAGAAAGCATCTGTAGTAATGATGAATGCAGGATTTGAAAATGTCAAACAATTAGAGGGAGGAGTTTTAGGTTATTTCGAAGAAACAGATGGATCATACTGGAAAGGAGATTGCTTCGTTTTTGATCAAAGAGTAGCAGTAGATACTAATCTAAATGAAACAGAATATTCAATGTGTTTTGCTTGTAGAGAGCCACTTACTAAGGAACAGCGTATATCTCCAGACTACATGTTAAATATTTATTGTCCTTATTGTATTGGAAAAAATAAGAAAAATGATTAAATTCGTCTACGGAGATTTTCTATTATCTCATCAGTTCTCCCTAAAGTATCTCGAGTTGAATCAATATCTCCCTGATCTAGATATTTTTTACATTGAGAAAGACTTTTCTCTGCATGCAATCTCATTTCATCATTTGCTTTAATATTTGAAGATTCCAGTTTATTTCTCAAACTATTCCATTCACTGTCTAAAAATGAATATAATTCTAAAGCTTCTGAAAATGACTTTTCATAAGTCTGGAGATCATCAGTAATTTGTTTTAGTAAATTGGAAGAAGTAAGCCAATCTCCTGAATCTGCTTTATCCTCTACCTGTTTTAATTTTTCACGCCAAGAATCTCCACTGGAACCTTTAGGGAATTTTTCTTTTAATTTGTTCTTCTGACGAAGGCCACGTTGAACATTTTGCATGGATTCAGATGTTGATTTAATATCACGAATAATACTTGTAGCTAATCCTTTCGCAAGTGAGGAATCTCCTGCTAAAAGAGCTTTCTTCGATTCTTCTAATCTTTCATTAGCAATAATAGAAAAATTTCCATTTGCACTGGAAATTGCCTTTTCGGCGTCTTCTATGGCCATCTGTGCATCTGAAGTAATTAATTCAAGACTATCTAAATGCCCTGAGATGGAAGATGCTATTTTAATAGCCTCTAATGGATCTTCAGAATCTAATGATTCGCGAGCAGAAGAAATAATATTGAGTAATGAGTCTAATTGTAAGTCTTTTTTTGTACTAAATAATTTCTCGGCTGAGATAATTTCATCAAGCGCATTTTGCCAATGAAGTATTATAATTTCAGATTTATTTTTCGAATTCCTATACATAAGTTCAGCCTCTCTCAAAGACCCATGTTCAGCCTCTCTATCGCCAATATCAAAATATTTCCGAGGACCTAGAACTGCTGGAGCTATAGATTCAGCTTTTTGTACATGTAACATTGTATCTTTTCTTATATCATCTAAATCCTCAGAAAGTGCTTTGATTCTTTCAGTATCTTCTTTAGCGGCAGAAATTAATTGTAAACCTCTAATCGGATCATTCCAACATTCTTCACGAGCTTTCTTCAAAAGAGATGATGCTTGTTCCAATGGAATTCCTTGGCTGCGTAGAAGTAGGACTTCTCCTTCTACTTGATCCAGTGAATTGATATATTCTTTTCTCAAATTATGATTCTCATCTTTGGAAAGTAAATCAGGAACCATTGTAATCATAATAGATGAAATGACAACTAAATATACTACGTCATCGGATGAAATTGAATACATTAATGCTAATGAAAGTAATAATCCAATAATGCTTGTTAGACCTCTCCATTTCTTAGAAGAATATGTTAATGAGAGATTTTTATGAGCAGTAAACCAAAGAAAAATAGCTAATATGAAATACAGACTACTCGAAATAAGAGAATCCCCATAACTAATGTCAGTTATAGAAAGTCCGAGTAAACTAGGGTAAGAAATATTCCCCATCACCCCGATTCTTGAACGTTGTATTGGCCCGTAATCTATTAAATCTATAATTATCAAAGAAGTGGCAAAAATTAAACAAATAGGAACTAAGCGTGGAAGTAAATCTGATTCACCAAATAATGCCGATAATAACCACCAGGAGGCAGATAAAATCAGTAAGAAAGTGGCTGAAAGAGCAATCTTCTCAACCCTCATTCTATGATTGCGAATAACCTGATCTGGGTAGTCGGGTAACAGAATCATGATTATTCATCCTATGTCATGACTCATCAGTTCTACGGACACATGCCTCAAATCAGGGCTTTTGTGAATCTATACCCCAAAGACGATTTGAAAAAAATACAATAAGTGATAAAACAATGAATACTAACAATACTGTTTGAATTGGTGATTGCCAGTATGGTTCCACCATGATATCTGAATTTATATCAAGTGTCCCACTTTGATTAGCACTTTCACTACTCCATTGGAAATAAGTTGTAATTTCTGTACTCGTTAATTCAAAATTTAGTTCAGCATTAAAAGTACCTGGGCCACTAGAAGTTGCACCAGGTACACCGATAAATGGTCCACATTGATTATTTGCACAAAGCTGACCTGAGGCAGCTGATGCCCCCCTATTTTGCATAGTTGCAGAAAATAAAACTGTTTCACCTTCAACTAATCTACCATGATGGCTAGATGATAATATTTCAATATCGATACCAAGATTAGGAGAAATAGCTAACCCAAAAGCCAAGTTTCGATGATTACCGGAAGAATCATAAGAATCTATACTGAATACGTGAGTGCCAGAAGTAAATGGGCCTAATGTCTTTTTATCAATTAATTCCATAGTGACATTTTCAACTATTATTTCACTATCAATTGTTAAAGACCAAAGAGTATTTTCAATAGAATCTAGATCATCAAAGGATTGTGATAGAGAAATCATGATTGAATCTCCATTTCTTGCAAGATTAGTGGAAGAAATAGAATTATTATTGATAATCAAATCAGGGACAATAGTGGGGCCACTCCCATCAAGAACCAATATTATCCATTCTCTGTTTAGAGTATTACCTGCATTATCAGATACAGATAAATTAATCGACCAAGATGTTTGATTTTTAGATTTGTGTCTTTCTGAAAGATTAAGGTGCATTCCATTAACATCTTCATTTTGATAAAATACATCAGAAAAATCTAGATTATCTTTATCCTTATGAAGATAATTAGGAGTTTTATTAGAAATTATTTTGATATCCGTGGGTAACTGCGAATTAGAATCATTAGCAGAAATACTGAATGAAAGGTAAGTATCTGATCTTATTCTAATTATATCTTCATTAGAATCTAAGATTATTGTTTGCCCAAACTCATTCACATACGAGATAACAGAATCCCAAGTAGGGAAAACTGAGTCAATTACTATATTCTCATACCAAGTATTTGTTGAATTGAACCAATCTTTACAATGCATAACTACGCTTGCGACCTGTCCTCCATAAAAATTATAATTTTCAGGAATAAAACTAAATGTATCTCCATAATGTGTTTTAACAAGTGTGCCATTATTAGATAATGTCCACCACTGTTGATTAATATCTAAACTACTATCTTCGCAATCGCCATAGTAATTTGTCGATGAATTAAGAGCAATCATAGATCCTGATGATGTTCTATATCCTGAAGCTATTGGGGGTTGATTTGGAGAAATTGTAACTCGGATATTGCTTGCAACATTAGATTCATTACGATTAACGAAGAAAATTCCAGGATCACCTTCGAAAATCTCTTCCATTGCACTGTAAGTATATTCCCAACCAGATGGAAGAATAACTTGTAAAGGGATTTCCTCAATCAAAGAGCCGGTTCTAGGGAAATCGAGAATTCTAGTTATTCTATTGTCAGTTTGTCCAATTAAATTAGCAGATTCATCCCAACCCCATTCAGTATTATTGAGTTCAATTGAACCCAAAACTACTGGATATGTAATTAATTCAATACCAGCAGAAGCATATAATTGATTATAATCAAAAATACAGCAACCACCTATTTCAGAATCAGTCCAGTTTCTTTGTAGACGAAATAAATCATCAAAATCATTTGATTCTTCAAGATTAATTAATCCATCAGAATTACCTAAATGGATATCAATCTGAGCTCTCAATCCTAGTTCCGGGTTCTCAAGAAGATCGGTTCCGATTTGGTCTGAAAGAGTAATAGAAAATTCCCAAGTAGAATTAAATTGAGAATTAGTAATAATATCATCATGAATAATAAACTTAGAGTATCCAGATACCAAGGAGGAGAAATTATCTTCATTAATTTCATTTTCATTATCTGCATTAACAGACATACTACAGATACTTAGAAGAAATAATGAGACCAATAAAAAAGAACAGGACCTTGTTTTATTCATTATCTCACCTCTGAGAATCATTATGAATTATTGATGAACCCATATTATCTATATTTAGAGGAATCATTCTAAAATCTGAAGAAAACTCTAATTTTAATTTTTGACGTGTTTCGAAGTCTCCATGGACTAAAAAGAAACCTCCTCCGCCTGCACCTAGTAGTTTAGCTCCTGTTGCACCCGTAGAAATTATACGTTCATAAGTTTCATCAAGAAAACTATCACTAACAGATTCAGATATCCCTCTTTTCATTTCCCATGCTTCATTAAGTAAAGAACCGAGATCAGATAATCGCCCAGAATTGAGAAAATCCTTAGCTTCATCAGCTTGATCACGTATCCTTTTGAGATTGTCAATAGCGAACTTACCTTCACTAACAGAATTTGAAAGAATAGATGATGCAGAGCGGCTTTTACCTGTAAAAATTAAGGTGAACTCTTCTGAAATTCTAGACTTGATATCATCGGATATATCTATTGGTTCAACCAATACATCTCCATTATTACAAAATTTAATAGTATTAATACCCCCATAAGATGCGGCATACTGATCTTGTCTGCCTATTGGTTGTTTGAGTATATCAATTTCGATTTGGCAAGCTTCAGATGCTAATTGTGACGCAGATACTGATCTACCTGCAAAACAGTGCAGAGCGTTAAGTAACCCTACAGTAACAGATGAAGAAGAACCTAATCCTGTACCTCTTGATGGAATATCAGCGATTGTAGTGATTTCCACCCCTGAGGTAACTCCTGTCATACGCATGGATTCCCTCACTAATTCATGTTCAAGTTCCTCAAAATTATCAACAATTTCTAACTTTGAATAAGATAATCTAATTCTATTATCAAAACGCTTATTCACTGTCACATGGATATATCTATCTAGAGCTAATGAGGTGACCATCCCCCCGTTTTCAGATGCTTGCGAAAACCAATCTACATCTGTTCCTCCACCACAGAATGAGACTCGAACCGGTGTCCGACTGATTATCATCATATAGCGGGAGTTATTCATTACTCATCAAGACAGCGGAATGTGGTCATCAAACGTTATGCTTCAAGGGCAATACATATGACCAACATATCCCACGACTGAACAGAGGAAAGAGTATGGGCGACCTTATCACGATGGATGATCTTACCAATGAAGAGATAATACAAATTCTTGATGAGGCTAATACTCTGTTGCCTGTAGCGAGAGGTGAGGCATATCTGCCACTCCTTCAAGGTAAAGTATTAGGGAATCTTTTCTTTGAAAATTCCACACGTACAAGAATGTCATTTGAAACTGCAATGAAAAGACTTGGAGGAGAAGTTCTGAATCTTAGTACAATAGGATCATCAGTGGCTAAGGGAGAAACTCTGTATGACACCATGCAAATGGTAGATGGTTATTCAGATATCGCGGTAATAAGACATCCACGCCAAGGAGCAGCTCAATACAGTGCAGATGCAGTCAACATTCCTATTCTAAATGCAGGAGATGGAGCTGGAAACCATCCAACACAAACTATGCTTGATTTATTCACTATACGTGAAGCACATGGAAGTTTAGAAGGATTAAACGTTATGATGGTCGGAGACCTCAGATACGGTAGAACTACACATAGTCTATCACATGCGCTTGTAAGATTTGGTGCTAAATTAACTCTAGTTTCTCCGAAATCTTTGAAAATGCCGATAGAGATTGTTTCAGACTTAAAAAGTCATGGAGCCGACATAAATGAGACCGAAGAAATGATCTCATCGATTAGTTCAGCTGATGTGATTTATATGACAAGAATACAAAAAGAAAGATTTCCTGATGAGGATGAGTATAATAAAGTTGCAGACGTGTATAAATTAGATGCAAGTGACCTCGTAGAGGCAAAGAATCAGATGATTATCATGCACCCATTACCAAGAGTGAATGAATTACATCCCAATGTAGATTCTACAGAGCATGCAAAATATTTCCAACAAGCCTTCAATGGAGTACCGACTAGAATGGCTTTGTTGTGTAGGGGACTTGGAATAGAAGTACCTAAGAAGGTGAAATAATGAGTGAAATGAGACGCGTTACTGCAATATGTAATGGTACTGCAATTGATCATATACCTTCAGGCCATGCATTACAAGTATTGAAGATGCTAAGACTAGATGTAGGTAGATCTAATCCAATATCAATGGTAATGAATGTACCAAGTGGAAAAATGGGGAGGAAAGATGTTCTAAAAATTGAAGATCGAGAATTAAACCAAGAAGAACTAGACCGTTTAGCATTAATTGCGCCTAAGGCATCAGTTGCGATAATTAGAAATTATGGCGTTGCTGAAAAAAGAACAATTGAACTAGGTTCAGAGTTAATAAATATAGTAAAATGTTCATTTTCTAACTGTATTACTCAAAATAATCGTGAACCTTTGCCACATAAATTAAAAGTTATTTCTTCTGAACCTATGGAAGTTCGGTGTTCATACTGTGGACGAAATCAGAATGTTGATGAAATGGTAGATTACATAATTTAATTTTCTTCTAACCAGCGTTTCATTGTACAAGCCTGACATATTTGCCGACTTGTTATTTCTCCACACTCTTCACAGTTTTTAATCTCAGATTTTATAGGATTTATTTCTTTATGCATTTTTCTTATTTGATCTAAAGAATGTAACAGACCATGTCGGGAACCAGGAGTGATTGTTTCCATGTCTGCAATAATTCCACGACTCAATTGCCGCATTGCTCCAGGAGCATGTGGACAGTCTCCATGATGAATAGGTAAACCTTCATGAATTGCATGAGCATGAATTTCCTGCTCAGGTATCCAGCGCAATGGAACCACTCTAGGCGCAAGGCCTTCAATTGGATCATCTGTATGAGGAGCTAATCTAACCGACCTCTCAATATTTCCTTTTTGTAAATTCATGATTATTGATTGAGCCATGTCATCTAAGTTATGACCTAAAGCCATTATATCAGCATTGACCTTTTGAGCTAAGGCATTGATTCCTTGTCTTCTAAATACACCACAGTATGAACATGGCATCATTCCTTTAGCATCAGGATTATTTTCGCCAATTATTGGCATTTTTTTAACTACATTATCCATCCTGTCATATCCAATATCTTCGTAAGAAAGTGTCTCGAATCTAATATTCAGAGATTCTGCAAGTTCCCTAGCTAATTCCAAAGAAGGTGAACGATAACCATCAATACCTTCATCGATACAACCGGATATAATTTCTATATCTCTTCTTCGACCAATTATATCTACCAACATACTCAACAAAACTGCAGAATCTTTACCACCAGATATTGCAACAAAGATTCTGAAAGGAGACCCATCAGAATGTCTGGCATCCTTAGGTAAATTAAACTGTAAACGTATCTCTTTTGCTACTCTTTTTCTAATTGAAGATGAAAGATGTCTGCCGCATAAATGCTGGCCACTATACTCTTGAAAAAGAATTGAGACTTCTTTACACTGACTACAAGGTTGTACCGAGAGTGCTCCATCCATAATACTCCGTCACGGATTCCCCGCTTGAACCCAACGAGTGAAGAGAAGTAAATAAGCGATGGATTGATGACCTAGATACTTGTGTTAGATGTATGGATGGAGTTACCCACTTACCAAATCAAGAGGTGGGGAAAAGGAATACTTTAGGTCCTTGGACACATCGTTTATTGACATCATTTATTATAATAATGACTTTTTATATGCAAAGTGAAATCAACAATTTATTTGTTGAAATTAGTATTATGAATAGAATATTAAGAACTATTATACAATTTTCAATTATTGTTTTACTATTAGGCATTGGACATAAATTATTACGCTCGCTTGATTAATTACGTATCTTAGAAAGTCCCGTTTCAATGAAACCTGTAATAAACTGCCATGGAATAACAAATCTACCACCTGCTACAACTATCATAAATAGTGATGCAGATATTACTTTACCATAAGTCAATTGTAATTCTAATGATTCTTTAACTTGTCCGGACCATTGTGAACCCTCAAGAACTGCAACAAAAGAAATTAAGAAATCATCAAATTCTAGTGCTATAGCCGTAGTTAAAGCGACTACAATGATAATACCAAACAAATGAGCAATATGGCCGTTTATCAGATTATTAAATTGATTAACATATTCGGGATCTTTTTTTGATGCATCTGGAAGAAGTGAAGCATATTCTAAATTTGTAATAACGGCTAGCCCTGACTCTAAGAATAATAACAATAGTATTGATACTGTCAACAAGTCTAATGCTAAAGGTGAAATTAGTCCACCAAATAATGTAGCTTCACCTATCTGCGCTGAAAGTGGTAGTAATCCAACATCTACTGCGCTAGTTACTCCTTCAAAAGTAAGCATAGCATGGATTCCAATTACTATCAGGAAGTAACTCGTAGCCCATGTAATCATTCTCTTAGAAAGGCTCCATATACCAACTAAACCGGCAAGTATAGGAGCAAAGACAATTCCTAAAAATACCATTTCAAAGAAGAATTCGAATGGTTGTAAAACAAGATCTATATGATTATACTGAGATTCTGACTGACCAAATGGTAAATAAAAACCCTGACTAACCAAACCAATAATCCAGGATACTAGGAAAGGTACCAAGAACCAAGCCGCTAATAGTATAGAAAAAATTCTTTTTATCATTAATTGTAATTTCTCACCGCGAGTTAAAATAAATACCCATAATCCAGTGATAATAAAGCAGGCTATTAATGGCATTATGAATGTATTAAAACCAGTTTCATTGACTCCTGTGATAAAATCTGGAAGTACAGTATTACCATTCGACTTCATCCACATTAGTCCTCTAGTATGCTCATATGAAGGACACCAGCCATTTGAACCAGAGTTTGCAATGAATTTTTCAGAACAAGCCCCAAATAATTCACTCATCTTGCGCATTAAAAGAAGAAGAGAAAGGGTAGAAATTATCTGCAACAAAAGTACCTGCCATCGTAAACGTAACTTGGTTATATGAAGTGTTTTAGAATCGGGAACTACATCCATAACCATATTTGACACCTCCTTAACTTGTCCTTACTTGTAGTAATGCTTGAGATAAATCCACACTTGGTGTCCAGTCAATTACTTTGGCACCATAACCAGAAATTGCAGTCAATCTATTTTGTCTTTCAAGTTGGAGAACTTCATAAGCCATTCTTGGAATTCTACTTACTAGTCTTTCCAAATCAATGCTACTAGGAGATAGAACAATTACTTCATGACCTTTACCAGAGAGATTTCGAATAGCAGATAAAGTAGTACCATCTCCTTCTAAACTACTAATTATGAAAACAGGTGAACCTCTAGATATCCTAGGAGAAAGAGCATTAGTAACAGCTTGTAAAGGCATACTACCTTTAGATTCAACTGCAGCAAGTTGACTAAGAACTTTGTAATGCTGTTTATCTCCTGTCTCAGGAGGAAGGAAATCCATTCTTTCACCATACGTAACCAAAGAAACAGAATCTCTCCTTTTAATGAAATAATTTGCAATTGAAGCGGCTGCAACTGTACCCATTTCCAATGGATTTTTGAGTACAGTTCCGATTCTTGCAACATCTCTGGTATCAAGAATTATGAAAACATCAGTGACGGCATCTCTAGTCTTCTCATTAACCATAAGATCTCCAGTTCGAGCAAAAGCTTTCCAATTAATCGAACGGAATGAATCACCAGGGAAATATTCTCTTAATGAATAAAATTCCATACCTTGACCAGGAGTTTTAAGAGTCGTAGCACCAGTATACATTTTAGGTACATTAGAACGTATTAATGCCTCTTCAACATCCCTAACCTGAGGGAAGACAGTAATGTCTGAACGATCCGCTACACTAGTTTCTGAAACAAATAAATTGAATGCGTTCCTATATCGGACAGAAGTTGGACCGATTGTATAATGACCTCTCAAAGGACATCTTACAGTATAACGAATTGTAGTAGTTTGTCCTGGTCCAAGGTTCATTCGCATCAAATTTACACCTTTTCGCATTTTCATTTCATGAGGGACGTTGTCAAAAACTTCTAATTGCTGAGTACGCCGGTAAGACTTATTTCTTATTTTTAGAACCACATTGATATCATCTCCTTTATAGACATTAACAGCAGAGACTTCACGAGTAATTTCTAAGTCTGAATGACCTTCAACCCAACCATTAATTGCAATGAATGAAATAAATGTCAATCCAATAATCATTAATTGGAAGTTGGAAATCATCATACCTACCAATATCAAGCTTATACCACTTGTAAAGAGTATAGCTGCCTTACGAGTCCACATATTCACCCTCCTCTCCAGAATTTGTAGAGCCCCATTCTTTAATTCTCTTGACAATACCTACAAGTTCGTCGGGTTTGTACCTACGATCTTCAAAAATAAATTTCGTAAGTACTGGGTCCTCTACCATTCTTTGTAACTCAGCAGCAGGTAGAGCATCAAATTCCTCTCTAGATAATGTATTTAAATTCCGAACTCTAGTTAGTAATACCTGTCTTATTTTTTCAGGTTTCTGATAATATTCATATCGACGAGCATCCCCAAAACCATAGTAAATTATTCGGAAAACATGTCGCCAATTTTCAGGATCATCTTTTCTAATTAAAACCGCCTCTAGAGTAATGAATAAGCCAAGGAAAAGAATAAGCATGGCCATCCAATCATTTGTAAAATAAATTAAAAGATAGTACATTAAATTATAAGTATCCCCAAATAAAGTTGGTTGCTGATGCCGAGATTCATCAAATATGACAATAGCATTAGATGAACTCTGTGCACTAGAATTGCCAATTAGTAAAGATTCAGCAATTATATCTAATGCCCACTTTCGATTATCGTTGGAAGGAACAACATCATCAAGGCCTGAATAAAATGAATCATCATATAGAGAATTCGTCAATACTGAACCATCGGCAACGAAATGAACTCTACCAGAATCTGCGCCAACACACAAACGATCTGCGCAATAACGAACATAAACTGCAAATGGACCTACCTCATCTCCTTCGATACCAAAAGCAGATGAACCAATAGTTAAGTTTCCATCATCATTAGTATCAAGGTATGAATCAAGAGTTGATTTACCGATATCATATCTGTTTTCTATAGGATTATAAGAACCTGCATTGAAAGCTGATGGTTGATTGGTTAATAAATTATAATTTTCAGAAAAATCCCACTGATTCTCGGAAATCCACCTGTGAGCACACAGTCCTGCGGATTCTTTGGTTAAACCTGCAGGAAACGTTGTGATGTCATATGGGTCAGTATCTAAAATATCGATATAACCATCAGCATCAGTATCTCTCAAACATGGATGAATACTTGATAAAGAGCCTGAATTAGTGGTGAAATTAAATGCGGATGAAGTGTTTACCCAAATGAAATTATAATCTAATTCAGTTGCATATGCTTCGCCATCGTACAAAGTATGACCTGAGAATTCTAAACCAAACTGGTCCGCAAGTGTAGACGAATAACCTTTATCATCCATCAATAAAACAGTCCCTCCTGCTTCAACAAATTCATCAATTGCTAGTATTTCTGAAGTGGTATAACCTGAACCCTCTGATAACTCAATTACATTCTCATCACCAGTAAATCTTGGTAAGGAAATAGTATCTTTTTCTACACCAGATATTATGAATATAGCTTCTTCAGGATGATCTATTTCACTCAGTAAGAGAGGGCTCGAAACAAGTGCATTTGTTTCAACACCCATACTATTAATTTCGGCTCTAAAACGGCCCAAATCATTCCAATCATCACCATAAGCAGATTGTTGGGTTTCTCCATCTGTAACATAAGTTACAGCTATTGTTGAGATAAGAAGAATAAGTAATATCCAGAAGGCACCAACTAAAATATTTCGACGTGTTTTCAAAGATGTCAATCTTTGTCTAGATTCGCCGAAATTTGCCATGCTGCTCACCACCTAGTAGATATAACAAATGACGAGCCCGAAGTTTGACTTAAGACGCTTGTGAACGAATGAACCGTCATGCATCATACTATTCAGATAGTTTGATGACATTACTTACGCTTTCAATTTCTTCAACTGGAACTGATACAAGGCCATTTACTGTAGGCCATGGTAAAAGTTGAGGATTAATTTCTGGTTCAATCATTACTAAAATATTAGTAATTTGACCGCTGGAAATATCTATACGAAAATCTGCAACATTGCCTAATTTATCGTCAGCACTGTCGTGTACTTCAAGATTGATGATTTCACGACCAAAAGTAACTGGCATACTAAATTCCTCACGCTGATTCGATTCCTGAAAGAGTATCTGGACTGCGACGAACTGATTCTAGACCACTTGTTAATCTAGCCTCCATTCGATTGTAATAATCCATCATTTCCTCAGTAATTGTGGGCCTAACTCTATTAATTGCTTCTTCGAAGTGCTTCTTAGAGACACTTTTCTTGTTCGCACGCATGGATATTAATGCAGCCTCTCTACAAATTGCTTCAATATCTGCGCCAGTGTAATTTACTAATTGAGGCGCTAAATCTTCGATTTTAAACTTACCAAGTGGCATTGGTTCAGAATGAATTTTCAAAATAGCCTTAATCGAATCAATATCCGGAGGGGGTATGTGGAGGACACGTTCAAATCGTCCACTCCTCAGTAAAGCAGGATCTAACATTTCTGGACGATTAGTAGCAGCTACAACAATTACTCCTTCCATTGAATCTACTCCGTCCATTGAACTTAACAATTGATTAACAACTCTATTCATTACATCAGAGCCTTCACCAGAATTACTTCTTCTAACACCCGCAATACTTTCAAATTCATCTAAAAATATAATTGAAGGACTTGATTGCTTTGCTTTCTTGAATAATTCACGAACAGCTTTCTCTGAATCACCCACCCATTTAGAGATTAATTCTGGACCTTTGATTGTTATGAAATTAGCCTTAGCTTCATTGGCAATTGCTTTAGCAATCAAAGTTTTTCCGGTACCTGGCGCGCCGAATAAAACAATGCCACGAGGAGGTGTGATACCAAAGTGCTCAAACATTTCTGGCTTAGTTAAAGGCCATTCTATACTCTCCTTTAATCTCTCTTTAACCTCGCTTAAACCACCAACTTGTTCCCAACTTACTTCGGGAACTTCAAGATATATTTCTCTCAATGCACTGGGTTCAATTTCTTTTATAGCTAACTTAAAATCAGACATTCGTACTTCCATTTTCTCTAGAACTTCAGCAGGAATGTGTTCTTCATCTAAATCGATATCAGGAAGGTATCTACGAAGTGCTTTCATCGCAGCCTCTCGGACTAAAGCGGAAAGGTCGGCACCAACAAAACCATGAGTATTATCTAATAACCAATCGACCTCATAATCATCACTTATGGGCATACCTCGTGTATGAATATGAAGAATCTCTGCGCGCCCATTTTTATCGGGAACACCTATCTCAAGTTCCCTATCGAATCGACCTCCTCGACGAAGTGCAGGATCTATAGCATCTGGTCTATTTGTGGCGCCAATAACAATGACGTTATCTCTTCCTTGCATACCATCTAAGAGAGTCAATAATTGCGCTACAACTCTACGTTCAACTTCTCCACTAACATCCTCTCTCTTTGGAGCGATTGAATCTAATTCATCAATAAAAATTATTGCAGGAGCATTTGCAGCAGCTTCATCGAAGATTTCTCTTAGTTGCTTTTCGCTTTCACCATAATACTTAGAAATAATTTCAGGACCATTTATTGAAGTGAAGTTCGCTTTTGTCTCAGACGCAACTGCTTTCGCAATTAGTGTTTTTCCAGTACCAGGAGGGCCATGTAATAAAACTCCTCGAGGAGGATCTATCCCTAATCTTCGAAAGAGAATAGGATGTTTAAGAGGTAACTCTATCATTTCTCGAACTTTCTGTAATTGTTCTCCAATACCTCCTATATCTTCATATGAAATTGTAGAAATTGGTTGTCCGCCTTCTTCTTCCTCATCCACTGGTTCCTCTTTAATTATAATTTCAGTATCCGGCAAAACTTGGACTATTCCCTTTGGTGTAGTTTGAACGATTTGGAAAGGTAAAGCTTCTGCAAAAAGAGTCATTCCAGGAATAAATATTCTATCGCCTGAAACAACAGGTCTTTTGTTCAATCCTCTCCTTGCGAATCCCTCGATGCCCGGGCCAAAACGAACTTTCTGTTGTTTAGCCATAACAGGACTAAGGATTAATTTCTGACATGCTTGTGTCTCAACTTTACGAATTGTAACTTTATCGCCGAGAGAAACTCCAGCATTTTTCCTTATGATTCCATCAACTCTAATTACACCCAAATTTGCATCTTCGGGACGGCAACGCCAAACTATTGCTGCTGTTTTTTGTTCACCTGAAATCTCGACAATGTCTCCGGGTTTTAAATTCAAATCATTATCAAAAGGAACTCTGGCACGTCCGTGCCCAACATCGCTTGGTATCGCCTTTGCTACTCTAAGTTGTAAGTCATCTTTCCCCTCATCTGTCATTCGACATCACCCTGAACAAACCTTTCTATTCATCAAGGCATTTAAGACATTGTAATTGCAGATGTGAAATGAATATTAAGTAAAATTAGTATAATGCTATTGGAGAAGGTTTCTTCATAGAACTGTATTTCCCAAGGCACATGACCAACGTACTAGAATCAGGATTTGAATTTATGGATGCTAATAATCCAAATGGTAGCCCAAAGATAAAAGGATACAATATTATCAATGGAAAATTGCAATCTGCAAGTAATGGTGAGACTTTTGAAAGTCGTAATCCTGCACTATTTTCAGACTGCTTAGGAGAATTTCCTCTATCGACAAAAGATGATGTTCATCAAGCTCTCAATGCTGCTAGAGACGCATTTCCATCATGGTCAGCTACCCCTGCCCCTACAAGAGGACAAATCATTGGGAATATGGGGAGATTGCTGATGCAGTACAAAGACGATATTGTCAGAGTAGAGACAAGAGAGATTGGAAAAACTCTGAAAGAAAGCGCTGGATCGGTTCAAGAAGCTATTGATACTTGCCTATTTTTTCAATCAGAAGGAAGAAGGTTGTACGGTCAGACTGTAAATTCTGAGTTACCAGACAAAGAGTTATTCACATACAGAAGACCTTTGGGAGTATGTGGAATAATTAATGCTTGTAATTTCCCAGCGGCTGTCCCTTTCTGGAAAATGATTCCGGCAATAATGTGCGGAAATACTTGTGTTTGGAAAAGTCCACAAGATGCTCCATTACTTTCATTCATGTTGACTAGAATCATGCATGAATCAGGATTACCAAATGGAGTAATCAACTTAGTTCATGGTAAAGGAAGTGGTGCAGGTCAGCATCTTGTTGATGCTGTCGATGAAGGTCTTGTAAATAAAATAAGTTTCACTGGTTCAACATCTGTTGGAAAAATGATTGGAGAGGTTTGTGGTAGAAACTTAGTATCAGCGAGTTTAGAGTTGGGAGGGAAAAATCCTCTAGTTATCATGCCTAGTGCAAATATGGAAAATGCTGTAGAAGGTGCTTACTGGGCTGGTTTTGGAACAGCAGGTCAACGATGTACAAGTCTTGGTAATCTGATAATTCATGAAGATATTTATGACGAATTTATTGAGAAATTAATGGAAAAAGTAGAGTCTACCATCATTGGAGATTCAATGGTTCATGAAAATGTATTATACGGACCAATGTTATCTGAGAAATATGCTAATGATTTCTTGAGAGACTTGGAATTATGTGAAGTTAGTGGAGCCAGAAAACTATGGGGGAGTGGTAGAATAACATCAGACAATAAACCTAAGAATTTCCTTGGAATTCCCGAAGAGGGAGCATATATGTGGCCTCATGTTTATGCTGATGTAACAGAAGATATGGATTGCTTCCATGAAGAAATTTTCGGCCCGGCTATAACTATAGTCAAAGCGAAAGATTTCGAACATGCACTGTATCTAGCTAATGCATCTCCATATGGTCTTTCGAGTGCGATTTATACAAATGATCGTTTAGAAGCTTACCGCTATAAAACTGGAATTAAGGCAGGAATGACTGGCATAAATAATTCAACAACAGGTGCCGAAGCACATCTTCCTTTCGGAGGAGTTAAAGGAAGTGGTAACGGAACTAGAGAATCAGGAATTTGGGTTATTGAAGCATATTCATATTGGCATGCAGTAAATGATGAACTATCAGGTAAGTTACAACTTGCTCAGATGGATGTAGAAGAAATAGAGCTTATCGAAGAAAAGGTAGATTATTCATCATTAGCCTAAATCATCATCTCGCCACATTGTGGACAAGGAAGAGTTGGTAGCCATACACCAGGCATATATCCGCATTCAGGACATATTGAGGAACTAATATCACTGAAACCGTCCATATTAACAAGGACAGAGATACGGCAGATAGTAATTAATCTTACGAATAAGTTAAACAAATTGTTATGCTAAAAAGCAATCACTTATTGGTTGCCTTGGATTCGCAGCGTTAGTAGGTAGGAGCATTTCAATGTCTAATGCAATCAAACTTCCCATGAAAAAAGGGTTTGGGAGAACTGACAGGATTGACAAATGGTGGACAAAGCCATTTTGGATGGGTTTTGGATTAACTGTGGCTCTCGTATATACTGCGTTACGAGTTCTGTTTTGGGACGGAGCCATACACTATGATAATCATAGAGTAACATCCCCAATTTTTTCACCTGATGTAATACATTTATTTGATCTGAAAACCCCCACTTGGATGAATTCTGCTTTGCTAATTTTATGGATACCATTTGGATTTAGGGGAACTTGTTATTACATGCGAAAAGTCTACCATAGAGTATTTTTCCAGAATCCTACCGCGTGCGTAGTAGCAAAACCTGAGATAAATTATAAAATTGGATATAAGGGTGAAACAGGACTATTTATCTTGAATAATATCCACAGGTATATGCTATATTTAGCAATAATTATTCTTTCAATGAAAGTTTATGACGTATACCACACTATGTGGTTTAATGGTGGTAATGATTTTGGAATTTCAATTGGGACATTAGTTCTAGCTACTGAATCAATCCTTCTATTCATGTATGTCGCTTCTTGTCATGCATTCAGACATCTCTTTGGGGGAGGAATGAATCAATGGAGAGGAGGGATCTCAGGAATTATGGGTAAGTTATACATCAAAGTAAGTAATTTAAACATAGAACATGCATTCTGGTTCTGGACTAGTTTAGTAATGGTATTTCTTGGAGACTTGTTTGTTTGGGCGGTCTCAGAAGGATTTCTTACTGACCCCTATTTGATAATTATGTGAGGTAGAATAATGAGTGAAAAATATATTGTTCATGAACATGATGTTGTGATTATTGGAGCAGGTGGTGCTGGTTTAAGAGCGGCAATTGAAGCCAGTAAATCGGGAGTTAGTGTGGCTATGATTTGTAAATCGATGCTAGGTAAAGCGCATACCGTAATGGCAGAAGGCGGCGCTGCTGCTGCCTTAGGAAATAAAGATCCGCGTGACAATTGGCAAACACATTTTAGAGACACTATGAAAGGTGGTAAGTATCTAAATGATTGGAGGATGGCAAGGATTCATGCTCAACAAGCTCCAGACAGGATCAGAGAATTAGAAACATGGGGGGCTGTTTTTGATAGAACACCTAAAGGACTAACTAATCAAAGAAATTTTGGAGGACATACATATCCAAGATTAGCACACATAGGAGATGCTACAGGTCTAGAATTAATTAGAACTTTACAGGAGAAAGGCGTACATATGGGTATGGACGTATATATGGAATTTACAGTTCGTAGATTATTCAAAACAGATGGGAAAATTTCTGGATGCTTTGCATATAATCGAAATGATGGAACTTTACATGTTTTTAAGGCTAAAACAATAGTAATGGCAACTGGAGGAGCTACTAGATGTTGGGCGGTTTGCTCAGGTTCATGGGAATATACTGGAGAAGGGTATGCTTTGGCTTATTGGGCTGGAGCAGAAATGGGGGATATGGAATTTATTCAGTTTCATCCAACTGGAATGATTTGGCCCCCCTCGGTGAAAGGAATATTGGTAACTGAAGGAGTTAGAGGAGAAGGTGGAATGCTTACTAATTCTGAAGGCAAGAGATTTATGTTTGACTATGTCCCTGAAATGTATAAAGATGAATTCGCAGATACCGAAGAAGAAGCATTAGAATGGGTTTCTGAGATTGTTGATGGAAAATTAGCAACTGTACGAAGACCACCAGAGTTACTGACTAGAGATGTCGTAGCTAAGGCAATAAATTCTGAGAGAGATGCTGGTAGAGCGAGCATACATGGAGGAGCATATCTGGATATTTCATGGAGAGACCCCGAACAAGTTAGAAAAAAGTTACCTGGAATGTATCATCAATTTAAAGAATTAGCTGCAGTAGATATTACAATAGAAAAAATGGAAGTTGGGCCTACTGCACATTATGTAATGGGTGGAATAAAGGTTCATCCTGAAACACAAGAAACTACTGTCCCTAGAATGTTTGCAGCAGGAGAAGCTGCAACAGGATTACATGGAGCTAATCGATTAGGAGGTAATTCTCTTTCTGATTTGATTGTATTTGGCAAGATTGCGGGGGAAAATGCCGCAATGATAGCGAAAGATTTGGATGTCTTTTTAGAAATAGATCAAAAACAAATTAAAGAAGTTATTGAAGAAACTTTAGCCCCATTAAACCGTCAAAATGGAGAAAATCCTGCTAAAGTAGTAGAAGATTTAAGGGAAATGATGCAGCATAAAGTAGGTATAATAAGGACCGAAAAGTTACTAAAAGAAGCTCTAAAAGATTTGGAAGAACTAGAAATTCGTGAGAAAAATACATCAGTAGGAGATAGTAAAATATACAATCCAGGATGGCATCAAGCATTAGAGATTGGTGCAATGATAGATGTTAGTAAGATGTGTGCATTAGCAGCATTACATCGTGAAGAATCAAGAGGTGGACATACTAGAGATGATTTCCCAGTTCCAGATTACAAGTATTGGGGGAAAATGAACAGCGTGATTACTAAGAAAGATGTTATGTCAATTGAACATCGGAGATACCCTGCAATCGATAATGAATTAAAACAATTATTAGATGTTGAAGATTTACACGAGGAGGAATGAAAATGAATGAAAATGTGACGTTCAAAATTTTTCGTGGAGAACCAGATAAAGATGGAGATCCATGTGGAGAAATGATTGATTATACTGTTGAAATGGATGAAGGAATGGTCGTCCTAGATGTCATACATAGAATACAAGCAGAACATGCACCGGACCTATCTTGTAGATGGAATTGTAAAGCAGGAAAATGTGGATCATGTTCTGCTGAAGTGAATGGAAAACCACGATTGATGTGTATGACTAGAATGGAAGAAGTAATGGAAGAAACACCTGAAGGAGAACCAGTTCTAGTAAAACCGATGCAAGCATTTCCTCTTACTAAAGATCTAGTCACAGATACTTCTTGGGCATATGAAATGAATAAAAAAATGGTGCCAATAAATGGCCCTGAGGAATTAGATTGGGAATTTAATCAAAATGAGGCTAATCGGATTCAGGAATTCAGAGGATGTATTGAATGTATGTTGTGTGTAAACACTTGTCATGTATTAAGGGAACATCAAAAGTTTGATGAATTTGCTGGGCCAAGATTCTTTGTTCGTTTAGCGGGATTAGAAATGCATCCTTTAGATGTAGAAAATCGAATTCCTGAGATTAAAGATGATTTTGGTATTGGTTATTGTAATATCACCAGATGTTGTACAGAAGTTTGTCCGGCTGGGATAAATATAACAGACAATGCAATAATTCCTTTAAAAGAAAGAGTAGTTACAGAATACTACGACCCTATTGCAATAATAGGGCGTAAACTTGGTCTAAGATAATGAATTTATAACCCTCTCCGAGTTTACCCGGAGAGGTTTTGTGTAATTCCGAAAAAAAATAGAACACTCACAATCGAGTAATTCCAATTTTCTTTACATTGGCCTTATTGATTTTAGGCGGTAACCAATCCGGTCCATTAGCTGGCTTGTCGACAACCTCTATCCAACCTTCAAAATTGTGAACACGGTTTGTTCCACGCTCACGCAGTTGGATAGGATTCTCTACCTTACGAGTAGCTGCTTTCAGGGCTGCTCCTCGAGGCTGCTTGCTTACGAACACTTGACTAGTGTCCTCACCATTCTGCATCAATACGAAATATTTTTTATCTGGCATAAAGTAATCCTCCATCACTTCGCCCGTCAAAATAGGATATGAAGGTATTGTATAAAAAACGCAATACTGCGCCACTATAGAGGTATTTGAAGAAAAACCAAGTCTTGTAAAATATAATTACATTTCAGCGCAAGCAAGTGTTTTTGTATTCAAAACACCAGGTATTGCACGGATTGATTCTACAACTAATCGTGCTATATCCCCCATATTATCGGCTTCTAATTTGACGATCAAATCATGATCTCCAAAAAGAAGATTCGCATCTGTAACAAATGATAATATTGAGGCTGCATTAAACACCGCCACTTCTGAACCCGGTTCAACATTTACTAGTACATATCCCACTGACATGTGTGAGGCGTGGAGGTTCTCACGGATGAAATGTTCCCTTAAAAATTCAGAATGGAGAGAAGAAGCATACATATTACATGGCCTCCTCTGAGTTAAATATGGCAGAGGTTATCATTGTTCGAGAATGCAAATACGGTCAAGTTAGAGTTTGCTTTGGAAATGTTTCTCGAGTAGAAGGAGATGTGATGGTATTACCTGCAAATAACAGACTGGCTGGTAGAGAGGGATTAGATGAGGTCATGCAACTAGTAGCCGGACCTGAGTTAAGAGCTGCATGTACGGCAATTGCTAAAGAAAAGAGGAAAACTAACTCTCAGCCATGCGGAGTTGGAGAAGCAGTTACTACCTCTGCATACAATTTACCAGCAGAACATTTGATACATGTAGTTGGCCCTGATTGTAGGAGACCAACTCAAGATCAATATCGTAGGGAATTATTAAAGAAATCCTATGAATCAATGTTTGCAGAAGTTGCGAAATTGGAGCCTCGCGAGACTCTGGTTTTACCGCCATTGGGAATGGATGTTTTCGCATATCCTCACAGAGAGGGGGCAAGAATGACAATGGAGATTGTCCTTGCATGGATGGATGAGGGAGAAGATCCAGGAGTAGATATGGTTCTAATTATCACTAATGAAGCAAGTTTTCTAAAAAATATGAAAACAGTATATCGTGAAAGTGAAGATCAATTCCCTGGTGTAGATAGAACAAGAGAATATAGGAAAGGGAAATTTGAGTAATCGGCCTAAACGTTAAATTTTAAAAACTTTGAAAAAGACGTTTAATTAACGATTTCAATCGATGTTGTCAATAACCTTGAGATTACGATAGGCACATGGGAGTCGGAAGCGCATACGAGCGCGAGTTACGATCTGTGCTTGCGGGTGAAGAAAAAGGTGTTCGTGCA
>Ga0209425_10000713_pt1 | contig 39846 bp, 50 predicted proteins | sample COG_05_FD_184749 | JGI IMG/M metagenome (GOLD analysis project Ga0209425, IMG submission 184749) | Pelagic Microbial community sample from North Sea - COGITO 998_met_05 (SPAdes) (version 2) | ecosystem: Environmental > Aquatic > Marine > Neritic zone/Coastal water | place: Helgoland, sampling...
ATTAATTGCACCGATCGCGATGGAAGACGGTTTACGTTTTGCTATCCGTGAAGGTGGCCGTACAGTGGGTGCTGGTGTTGTATCTAAGGTAGTTGAGTAAGAATTATGTCAACAGAAACTAAAAATCAGAGAATACGCATTAGCTTGAAGTCGTTTGATCATAAGATTATTGATCAATCGACAAGTGAAATCGTTGATACAGCAAGAAGAACAGGCGCGGTTATTCGTGGTCCTATTCCTTTGCCAACTAGAAAAGAACGTTTCACGGTGTTGGTTTCACCTCATGTTAATAAGGACGCACGTGATCAGTACGAGATTCGTACTCACAAACGTTTAGTTGATATTGTGAGCCCAACTGAAAAAACAGTTGATGCATTAATGAAGCTTGATCTAGCAGCTGGTGTTGATGTTCAAATCAGCGTCGATGCGGTTGAGTAAAGGTTAGAAGAAGAGGTTTTAACAATGGTAATGGGTTTAGTTGGTCGTAAATGTGGAATGACGCGCGTCTTTAATGATGACGGCGTATCCGTTCCTGTTACGGTCATAGAAGTTGAGCCAAATAGAATTACGCAAATCAAAACAGTTAGTTCTGATGGTTATTGCGCAGTTCAGGTAACAACTGGAGCACAAAAGGCTTCACGTATTTCAAAACCAATGATTGGGCATTATGCGAAGGCGAAAGTCTCTCCTGGTCGTGGTGTTTGGGAATTCCGTGTTGATAATATTGATGAAGAGCGCTTTACATTAGGCACAGATCTTCTTGCGTCTGATATTTTTAGTGAAGGTCAGTACGTTGATGTGACATCAACATCCAAAGGTAAAGGTTTTGCTGGTGTTATTAAACGTCATAACTTTGCCATGCAAGATGCTACTCACGGTAACTCGCTTTCTCACCGTGCGCACGGTTCGACAGGTCAAAACCAGTCACCGGGTAAAGTCTTCAAAGGTAAGAAAATGGCCGGTCAAATGGGTAACGTACGTTGCACCGTTCAGAACCAACAAGTGGTTCGTGTTGATGCGGAACGCAATATTGTATTAGTGAAAGGAACAGTCCCAGGTGCGCCAGGCGTGAATGTGGTTATTCGTTCAGCTATTAAGAAAGAGGAGACCAAATAATGGATATTAAAGTTGTTGGTGGTTCTCAAGTTAGCGTATCTGAAGCAACCTTTGCTCGTGAATTTAATGAGCCTTTGGTTCATCAAGTAGTGACAGCTTATTTAGCTGGCGCTCGTCAAGGCACACGCGCACAGAAAAACCGTTCGGCTGTTAGAGGCGGCGGTGCTAAACCTTGGAACCAAAAAGGTACAGGCCGTGCTCGTGCTGGTACTATCCGTAGCCCATTATGGCGTTCGGGTGGTGTGACATTTGCTGCGAGTCCTCAAGATCATTCACAGAAAGTGAATAGAAAGATGTATCGCGGCGCAATGCGTTGCATTCTATCTGAATTGCTAAGACAAGAACGTTTAGTTGTTGTTGATAATCTGGAAATGTCTGAGCCTAAAACGCGTGACTTAGTGAAGCAATTGGCTGATTTGTCTGTCTCAAACGTATTGATCGTGACAGAGCAAGTTAACCCAAATCTTTACTTGGCAGCTCGTAATATTAATGGCGTTGATGTTCGTGATGTTTTAGGTATTGATCCTGTATCAATGATTAAGCATGACAAAGTATTAATGACTATTTCAGCACTTAAGCAGCTAGAGGAGTCATTAGTATGAGTGATAGACAACAAGATTTAATGAAGGTGATTCTTTCACCTAACATTTCTGAAAAAAGCACACGTTTAGCTGATAAGTATAACCAAGTTGTGTTGAAAGTTGCTGTAGATGCAAATAAAGCAGCGATTCACTCAGCCGTTGAATTACTTTTCAAAGTTAAAGTGAAAAAAGTATGCGTCCTTAATATGAAGGGCAAGAAAAGAAAGTTTGGCCGTCGTGAAGGTTCTACCAAAGCTTGGAAGAAGGCATATGTCTCTCTTCAAGAAGGGTATGACATTGACTTCTCTGGCGCGGAATAAGGGGTTTATTAGTTATGGCAATTATTAAAACTAAACCGACATCACCAGCAAGACGCTTTGTCGTTAAGGTTGTTGGCGATGGTTTACACAAAGGTAAGCCTGTAAAGTCACTTTTACGTGTCAAAAAGAAAAATGGCGGACGTAATAACTTAGGCCGCATTACCACACGTCATCGTGGTGGTGGTCATAAGCAACATTATCGTTTGATCGATTTTAAACGTACAAAAGATAATATCCCAGCACGCGTAGAGCGTTTGGAATATGATCCTAACCGTAGCGCTTTTATTGCGTTGGTTCTTTACATTGATGGTGAGAGACGTTACATCATTGCGCCTAAAGGCGTTAGTGCTGGAACACCGATCATCTCAGGTGATACAGCGCCTATTAAACCAGGTAACTGTTTGCCACTTCGTAACATTCCAGTAGGTACTTTTATACACTGTATTGAAATGAAAGCGGGTAAAGGTGCGCAAATGGTGCGTAGTGCAGGCGGTTCAGCTCAGTTAGTGGCTAAAGAAGCTAACTATGCGTTGATTCGTATGCGCTCAGGTAAAAAGCGTAAAATTATTTTGGATTGTCGAGCTGTGATTGGTGAAGTGTGTAATTCAGAACACAGCCTTCGCAAGCTTGGTACAGCGGGCGCTTCTCGTAGACGTGGAATACGTCCAACAGTGCGCGGTGTTGCGATGAACCCGGTTGATCACCCACATGGTGGTGGTGAAGGTAGAACATCGGGTGGTCGTCATCCAGTTTCACCTTGGGGTATGCCTACAAAAGGGTATAAAACTCGCAAGAAGAAATTTAGCAACAAGTATATTGTTAAGTAAGTTATTTTAAGAGGGTATTAGTGTGGCACGATCACTTAAAAAAGGGCCGTTTGTAGATTCTCACCTTGAAAAGAAGGTTGAAGTTGCACAGGCTGCAAACAACAAGCGACCAATTAAAACATGGTCAAGACGTTCGATGGTAATTCCACCAATGATTGGACTGACTATTGCAATTCATAATGGTCGTCAACATGTTCCTGTGTTTATCACAGAAAACATGATTGGTCACAAGCTGGGTGAATTTGCGGGTACGCGAACATTTAGAACGCATTCAGGCGATCGTAAAACGAAGGGAGAAAAATAATGGAAGTCCCTGCAGTATTACGACACGCTAAGATCTCAGCGCAAAAATGCCGCTTGGTTGCAAACCAAGTGCGCGGCTTGCCTGTTGAGAAAGCGCTGTACGTTTTAAAGTTCAGCCCTAAAAAAGCGTCTAAAATGGTTAAGAAATTGCTTGAATCAGCAATTGCGAATGCTGAAAACAATGACGGTTTGGATGTCGATGAGTTGCGTGTATCAACAATCTTTGTTGATGAAGCGACAACGCATAAACGTTTTCGTGCAAGAGCGAAAGGTCGTTCAGCACAAATTCTAAAACGCACATGTCATGTCACATTAAAAGTATCAGACACGCAGGAGAGTAAATAATGGGCCAGAAAGTCAATCCCATTGGTATTAGATTAGGTATCGTTCAAGACTGGACATCTACCTGGTATGCCAGCACAAAAGATTATGCTGATGCATTATGCACAGATATTAAAGTGCGTGAATTTATTCGCAAGAAGCTCGCAAAAGCTGCGGTTAGCCGTATTCAAATCGAGCGACCTGCACGTAACGCTAGAATTACGATTCACAGCGCACGTCCAGGAGTGATCATTGGTAAAAGTGGTAAAGATGTCGATTATTTGCGTGATGAAATAAGCCGTATGATCGGAATGCCAGTGTTTATCAATATCGCTGAAATTCGCAAGCCTGAATTAGATGCTTTACTTGTTGCTGAAGGCATTGCCGCGCAGCTTGAAAAACGTATCATGTTCAGACGTGCCATGAAGCGTGCTGTTCAATCTACCATGCGTCTTGGTGCTAAAGGCATTAAGGTCAATCTCGCGGGTCGTTTAGGCGGTGCAGAGATTGCGCGTACTGAATGGTATCGTGAAGGTCGCGTGCCTTTGCATACGTTCCGTGCAGATATTGATTATGCAATTGCAAGAGCCAACACAACCTACGGTGTGATTGGTATTAAGGTATGGATTTTTAAAGGTGAAGTCTTGAGCGCTAAAGAGCAAGAAGCTGAGCAGAAACAAGCCGCCGCCGAGACAACTAAATAGGAGAAGTATCGTGCTTCAACCGAAAAAGACTAAATTTCGCAAAATGCAAAAAGGCCGTAACCGCGGCGTTGCAACACGAGGCAACAAAGTGAGCTTTGGTGAGTTTGGCTTAAAGTCAACTGCACATGCGAGAATTACAGCGCGTCAAATTGAGGCAGCGCGTCGTGCAATGACTCGTTGTATTAAGCGTGGCGGTAAAGTGTGGATTCGTATTTTCCCAGACAAGCCGATCACTAAGAAGCCTCTTGAAGTGCGTCAGGGTAAAGGTAAAGGTAGCGTTGAATACTGGGTTGCTTTAGTGCGTCCAGGTAGCGTTTTGTTTGAGATGGAAGGTGTGCCAGTTGAATTAGCGCGTGAAGCTATGAAACTTGCAGCAGCTAAGTTGCCAGTAGGCACAGTATTTATTGAGCGGACGGTAATGTAATGAAAGCATCAGAATATAGAGAAAAATCAGCCACTGATTTAAACAAAGAATTGTTGGCATTATTGCGTGAGCAATTTAATTTACGTATGCAAAGAGGAACAGGCCAGTTGAAGGCGCCTCATAACCTACAACGTGTTCGTCGTGAGATTGCACGTATTAAAACGGTTTTGCATGAACAAGTCGCTAAACAAGCAGGTGGGTCAGCAGAATGAGTGAGAGTGTAAAAGTAGCACGTACCTTAGAAGGTACTGTTGTGAGCAATAAAGGTGATAAGACTATCGTTGTCTTAATTGAAAGACGTGTAAGTCATCCTTTATATGGAAAGGTGATTACAAAGTCGACAAAAGTTCATGCGCATGATGAAGAAAATATGTGCAAAATGGGTGATGTAGTCCAAGTTGCTGAATCAAAACCGTTTTCTAAGATGAAAACTTGGGTTTTACAGCAAGTTATAAAGTCGGCTGTAGAATAAAGATTATGAATTGTGTTAGAATCGGCGGCCTTTGCCACGATCTAATAAGCGCGGGAGTTAGCGAATGATACAAATGCAAACAGTGCTAAATGTAGCAGACAATAGTGGTGCACGCCGTGTTATGTGTATCAAGGTGTTAGGTGGTTCACATCGCCGTTATGCAGGCATTGGTGACGTTATTAAAGTAAGTGTGAAAGAGGCCATCCCACGCGGGAAGGTGAAGAAGGGTGAAGTTTACTTCGCGCTTGTAGTTCGCACAGCTAAAGGGGTAAGAAGGAGTGATGGGTCAGTCATTCGTTTCGATGGTAATGCTGTAGTGATGTTAAACGCTCAGTATCAACCGATTGGTACCCGTATTTTTGGCCCTGTGACACGTGAATTACGTACTGAAAAATTCATGAAAATCGTGTCGCTTGCCCCAGAAGTGTTATAAGAGAGCAGAGAGCTAAGTTATGAACAGAATTAAGAAAGATGACGAAGTCATCGTCATTGCCGGGAAAGACAAAGGTAAGCGCGGTAAGGTATTACAAGTTATCGTAAATCCTAACCGAGGCAAGTCAGCACTCGCGCGCAAGAAAAATGCTCGTGTACGCTACCTTGTTGAAGAGATAAATATGGTTAAAAAACATGTTCGCCCTAATCCAGATAAAGGTGAACGTGGTGGTATCAAAGAGCAAGAAGCGGCAATTGATGGTTCAAACGTCATGTTGTTCAACGACGCTACCGGTAAAGGTGATCGCGTTGGTTTTAAAGTGTTAGAAAATGGCACTAAGGTTCGTTATTTCAAATCGAATGGCGAAGTGGTAGATATTTAATTAGGGTTCCAATGATGTCAAGGTTACAAGAACATTATAAGCAAACGGTCGTTCCAACATTGATGGAACAGTTTAACTATAAGTCAATTATGCAGGTTCCAAAGATCACCAAAATCACCTTAAATATGGGTGTGGGTGAAGCTGTTGGAGACAAGAAGATTTTAGCAAACGCTGTTCGTGATATGGAAAGCATAGCGGGTCAAAAGGTCGTTGTGACAAACGCACGTAAATCAATCGCTGGTTTCAAAATTCGTGAAGAATGGCCAATTGGTTGTAAAGTGACATTGCGTCAACAACGTATGTTCGAATTCTTCGATCGTCTGATTTCAGTTGCTATTCCGCGTATTCGCGATTTCCGTGGCATGAAAGATAAGTCATTCGACGGCCGTGGTAACTACAGCTTTGGCTTGACTGAGCAAATCGTATTTCCAGAAATCGATTACGATAAAATTGATGCGTTACGTGGAATGGATATTACTATTACCACGACAGCAAAATCGGATGAAGAGGCAAAAGCCTTATTAGTAGCATTTAAATTTCCATTAAAGAATGTGGACAAGGGTTAATTTATTATGGCAAAGAAATCGATGATAGCGAGAGAAGATAAGCGTACTAAGCTCGCACAACGTTATTTGAAAAAACGCACAGGCATTAAAGCAGCGTTACAACTTGCTTATAAGCAAGAAGAAGAAGGTGATGAAAGTGCCGGTGGCCGTATCCTCGATTTGCAAGGCCAATTAGCGGCATTGCCAAGAGATTCAAGTAAATCACGTGGCCGTCGTCGTTGTCGTGAAACAGGGCGTCCGCATGGCGTCTATCGCAAATTTGGTTTAGGCCGTAACAAATTGCGTGAATACGCAATGTCAGGTGCTATTCCAGGCTTGACTAAAGCAAGCTGGTAAGGTTGAGGAGTTAATATTATGTCAATGACAGATCCAATAGCTGATTTATTAACACGCATTCGTAATGGCCAAATGGCTACAATGAAAGTTGTGGAAATGCCGTCGTCTACAAAGAAAGTGGCGATTGCAAAAGTGTTAAAAGATGAAGGTTATATTAAAGATTATAAAACAAGTGATGATGTTAAAGCAGTGTTGAGCATCACACTGAAATATCATGCGGGCCAACCCGTAATTTCCAAGATCGACCGTGCAAGTCGTCCGGGTTTGCGTGTTTACAAAAATCATAATGAATTGCCTAAAGTATTGGGCGGCTTAGGAATCACAATCATCACAACCTCTAAAGGTGTGATGTCAGATACTAAAGCGCGCGAATTAGGCGTTGGTGGCGAAGTTATTTGCCACGTCGAGTAGGAGATTAGTATGTCTAGAGTAGCAAGCAATCCAATTACTGTACCAGCGAGTGTTGAAGTCAACATCAATGGTCAGCATGTTGCTGTGAAGGGGCCTAAAGGGGCTCAAGAATTTACATTGCATAAAAGCGTTGAAATCATCAAGGCTGACAATGTATTAACGTTTAAAGAACGCGCTGAAGTATTGAATACACGTCGTCACAGTGGTGAATCACGTAATTCTGCAAATGCATTAGCGGGCACGAGTCGTTCACTTGTTAATAACATGGTTATTGGCGTTGTAGACGGCTTTGAGAAAAAACTAACGCTCGTAGGTGTTGGTTACCGTTCTAAAGTTCAAGGCAAAAACCTTGATCTAACACTGGGTTTTTCACATCCAGTGCTATATCCGATTCCTGAAGGCATCACAATTACCACACCATCAGCGACAGAAATTGTTGTGACCGGTGTTGATAAGCAAAAAGTCGGCCAGGTTGCTGCAGAAATTAGAGCGTTTCGTAAGCCAGAGCCTTATAAAGGTAAAGGTGTGCGTTACAGCGATGAGCATGTTGCTCTTAAAGAAACGAAGAAATAGGGGTGTCTGATGAAAGATAAAAGAACATCTAGAAAAAGACGTTTAAAACGTACCAGGAAGCACATTGCGCGTCTTGAAGTAACACGTTTAGACGTATTTCGTACACCGCAGCACATTTATGCGCAAGTAACTGCGAGTGAAGGCGGAAAAATTTTAGCGGCGGCTTCTACAGTAGAGAAAGAAGTAAAAGCTAGATTGAAAGTTACAGGTAACATTGATGCAGCAACAGAGATTGGTCGGCTTGTAGCTGAGCGTGCTATTGCAGCAGGTGTTAAAAAAGTTGCATTTGATCGTGGAGGTTTTAAATACCATGGTCGAATTAAAGCATTAGCAGATGCCGCACGTGATGGCGGAATGGAATTTTAGAGGTTTTTGATTATGGCTCAGGCAGGATTTGGTTCAGACACAAAAAGCGATGGTTATATAGAAAGACTTGTTGCTGTTAACCGTAACTCGAAAGTAGTTAAGGGTGGACGAATTTTTAGTTTTTCAGCGATTGTTGTTGTTGGTGACGGTAAAGGCCGCATCGGCATTGGTAAAGGTAAAGCACGTGAAGTGCCAGTTGCTATTCAAAAAGCAATGGAACAAGCGCGTCGCGATATGCGGGACGTTGCATTGAAAGGCGAAACATTGCATTACCAAACAGTGGCAACACATGGCGCTACACGCGTTTTCATGAAGCCCGCTTCTGATGGTACCGGTATTATTGCAGGTGGCGCTATGCGTCCTGTATTTGAAGTATTGGGTGTCCATAACGTATTAGCTAAGATTGTTGGATCACGTAACCCACTTAACGTGGTACGCGCAACCGTTAAAGGCTTAACGCAAATGTCTTCGCCTGCAATGATTGCAGCTAAGCGTGGAAAGTCAGTTAAAGAAATCATGGGAATCAAAGATGAGCAGTAAAAAACAAGTCGCTGTTACGCTCGTACGTAGCATGAATGGCTGTACAGCAAAACAAAAAAGCTGTGTAAAAGGTTTAGGTTTACGCAAAATTCGTCATCGTGTTGTTGTTGAAGATACAGCATGTAACCGAGGAATGATGAACAAGGTAAATCATATGTTAACTGTAGAGGAAGGTGTGTAATGAACCTCAATAATTTAAAACCTGCAAAAGGTGCTAAAAAAGCGGCATCTCGTGTTGGACGTGGAATCGGTTCAGGCAGTGGTAAAACCTGTGGTCGTGGACATAAAGGGCAAAAGGCACGTTCTGGTGGTTTACCAAAACCAGGATTTGAAGGTGGTCAAATGCCGCTTCAACGCCGTGTGCCAAAATTCGGTTTCACATCACGCAAATCTTTGTGCCGTGAGCAGTTACGTGTTTCTGACTTATTAAACATAAATGCTGATGTTATTGATATTGCTTCTTTACGTGAAGCGGGCGTTATTCGTTTTAATACGAAGCATGTCAAAGTATTCGCGTCAGGCGAAATCAATAAAGCAGTGACTTTAAAAGGTATTAAAGTGACAGCTGGTGCACGTACATTAATTGAATCCCAAGGCGGGAAGGTAGAGGACTAAACTAAAGTGGCAAACGCGAAAACAATGAAGGATTCATTAACGGGCGGCGGGCTGAAAGAGCTAAAAATTCGTTTACTATTTGTTTTATGTGCGATTGTCGTTTTTCGTATTGGTGCGCATGTACCAGTACCGGGAATTAATCCACATGCGTTGGCTGAGTTATTCAGCCAACACTCAACAGGTATGTTGGGCATGTTTAATATGTTCTCCGGTGGCGCGTTACAACGATTTACGGTGTTTGCGCTTAACGTGATGCCATATATTTCAGCTTCGATTATTGTACAGTTGCTTACTTCGGTAACACCTGCATTATCGGATTTGAAAAAAGAGGGTGAAGCGGGACAACGCAAAATAAACCAATACACGCGTTACGGCACATTGGTGCTATCGTGTTTTCAAGCCATCGGAATATCTAAATGGCTCGCGGTACAAGGTGTGACATTGCAAAGTGTACCGGGTGTTGGGTTTTATGTGATTGCTACGGTGACCTTGGTTACCGGCACCATGTTTTTAATGTGGCTTGGTGAGCAAATGACTGAAAAAGGAATTGGCAACGGTATTTCCTTGATCATTTTCGCAGGTATTGTCTCAGGCTTGCCATCAGCGATTGGTAAAACCTTGGAGCAAGTACGCGAAGGTCAAATGCAAGTGCTGATCATGCTAATGATCGTTGTCGTAGTGTTAGCGGTTATTGCTTTTGTTGTCTTTATGGAAAGTGGGCAAAGACGCATAACGGTGAATTATGCCAAACGGATGCAAGGTCGCAAAATGTATGCTGCGCAATCTAGCCATTTGCCATTGAAGATTAACATGGCGGGTGTTATTCCAGCTATTTTTGCATCGAGCATACTTATTTTTCCGGCAACATTGGCAACATTTTTAGGTCACGGAAGTGACATGTTATGGCTAACTGATATTGGTTTGTCATTACAGCAAGGGCAACCATTGTATTTAGCGTTATTTACGTTGGCTGTTATATTTTTCTGCTTCTTTTATACGGCGTTAGTTTTTAACCCGAAAGAAACAGCTGATAATTTAAAGCGTTCAGGTGCTTTTATCCCAGGTATTCGTCCTGGTGATCAAACAGCTGGATACATTGATAAAGTAATGACGCGTTTAACGATGGCAGGTGCTATCTACGTTGTCTTGGTGTGTTTACTACCACAGGTCATGATAACGGCTTGGAATGTACCTTTCTCTTTTGGCGGTACGTCCTTGTTAATTATTGTAGTAGTGATTATGGATTTCATTTCGCAAGTTAATGCGCATTTGATGTCACACCAATACGAGTCATTAATGAAGAAGAATAAATCTGCTAAGGGCGATGGCGGCGGTGCTGCTGGTAGCGGCGGATTTGGTTTATTACGTTAAAAGAGGTTTCAAGAAACATGAAAGTTAAAGCGTCAGTTAAGAAAAGATGCCGTAATTGTAAGATTATCCGCCGTAATGGGCGAGTACGTGTAATTTGCAAAGATGCTAGGCATAAGCAAGCACAAGGCTAATTTCACCTCTCCCAAATGGATTGAATACGGGAGAGCAGTAGTGGAATGGAAGCTTTTAATTATTTGACTTAAATATAAGTCAAAAATGGGTAAGGCTCTGATCTAATAGGATGAATCATTGATTTATTAGGTCAACCGAGGTAAGCTGTCCGATCTTTGGTTCAATATAGACCATAAGTCCAGACAGAAAGAACTTTAATATATAGGAGAAGGTGTATGGCTCGCATCGCTGGTGTAAATATTCCAGTCCAGAAGCATATCGTGATTGGTTTAACATCAATATTTGGTGTTGGTCGCTCATCAGCTAGGCGTATTTGTAATAAGCTTGGTATTGAGCAAAGTACTAAAGTCAAAGACTTAACTGAAGATATTTTGGATAGACTTCGTACAGAAGTAGACACGTATACGATTGAAGGTGATCTTCGTCGAGAAGTTTCTATGAATATTAAGCGTCTAATGGAGCTTGGAACTTATCGCGGTATTCGTCATCGCCGTGGTTTACCGCTTCGTGGTCAACGCACACGTACGAATGCTCGCACCCGTAAGGGAAAGCGTAAGCCAATTCGCAAATAGTAATATTAATAGGATACTGACATGGCAAAAGCTAAATCAACAGCAAAAAGCGTTAAAAAACGCGCTAAACGAATGGTCGTAGATGGCATCGCTCACGTGCATGCTTCATTTAATAACACCATTATTACTATCACAGATCGCTTAGGTAATACCTTAGCGTGGTCGAGTGCTGCGAGCTGCGGGTTCCGTGGTTCACGTAAGAGCACACCATTTGCGGCTCAGGTTGCAGCTGATAAAGTTGCAATGGCCGTCATTGAAAACTTTGGCATGAAAAACGTCGATGTGCGTATTAAGGGCCCTGGACCTGGCCGCGAGTCAGCTATCCGTGCTATCGCAAGTGCGCAAGTAAAAACTGGATCGTCTAAGAAACGTGAAGAAGACGATAGCGGTGAAGGTGAGAGTTCATTCGGTGGTCAAGGCACCGCGAGCCTCAAAGTATTAACAATTTCTGATATCACAGGCATTCCGCATAACGGTTGCCGTGATCCTAAAAAACGTCGTGTGTAGGGGTAAAACAAATGGCTAGAGATTTAAGTCCTCGTTGTAAAGCGGCTCGTAGAGAAGGAACCGATCTATTTTTAATAGGTTACCGTCCAGTTGATACGAAGTGTCGTTTAGAAACACCTCCTGGGCATGCCCAAAAGAGGGGTCGTACCACAGTATTTGGTACACAGTTACGTGAAAAAATGAAAGTGCGTCGTTTTTACGGTGTGCTTGAGAAGCAATTTAGAAATTATTTCAAAAAAGCCTCTCGTATGCAGGGAGCGACAGGTGAAAATTTGTTAATGCTTCTTGAAAGTCGTTTAGATAACGTTGTATATCGTTTAGGTTTTGGTTGCACACGTGCAGAAGCCCGTCAGTTAGTGAATCACGGTTCAGTTTTGGTAAATGGCAGTCGTTTGACTATCGCTTCATACCAAGTATCTGCTGCCGATGTGATTTCACTGCGTGAAAAAGCGAAAGGCCAAGAACGCATTAAAAGCTCTTTAGAGCAAGCTAAGCAACGTGCCGAATGCGAATGGTTAGAGATGGATGTTAAAAAGCTCGAAGGAACGTTTAAACGTCTTCCTGATCGTGCGGAACTTCCAGCTGAAATCAACGAGCAGTTAATTGTAGAGCTTTACTCGAAGTAGAGTTTTTTAAAGAGGGTTTTATTGTGAATAATGTGACTGATTTTTTAACGCCTCATGAAATTAAGGTGCAATCTATGGGGCCTACGTGCGCTAAGATTGTGCTAGAACCTTTAGAGCGCGGTTTTGGACACACTTTAGGGAATACCCTGCGTCGTATCTTATTATCGTCTATGCCAGGCGCTGCGATCGTAGAAGTAGAAATAGATGGCGTTTTACATGAATACAGTGCGATCGAAGGCGTTAAAGAAGACGTTGTTGATGTGTTGTTAAACTTGAAAGGCATTTCTTTAGCGATGCATAATCGCCAAGAAGCGATGTTGACCTTGAGTAAACGTGGCCCGGGTGTTGTTGTCGCTGGTGACATTACGTTGGATCACGATATTGAAATTCTAAACCCTGATCATGTGATTGCTCACTTGTCAGGTGACGTAGATTTCAATATGCGTTTAAAAGTTGAAATGGGTCGCGGTTATCGTGCTGCGGTAAGAGAGCCTGGTTCAGAAGAACAGCAAACTATTGGTCAGTTGCATCTTGATGCAAGTTTTAGTCCGGTTCGTCGTTGCACATACGAAGTTGAAAATGCGCGTGTTGAACAACGTACTAACTTAGACAAGCTCATCATTGAGTTAGAAACAGATGGCACATTGAACCCTGAAGATGCGATCCGTCGCAGTGCAACGATTCTTCAGCAACAATTAGCGGCATTTGTTGACTTGCAAGCGGCACCTGTTCTAGAAGAACAGCCTGCTGAAGAAGAGTTTGATCCATTATTGTTGCGTCCTGTTGATGATTTAGAATTAACAGTACGTTCTGCAAACTGCTTAAAAGCAGAAAACATTTATTACATTGGTGACCTAGTGCAGCGCACGGAAGTTGATTTGTTAAAAACACCTAACTTAGGTAAAAAATCTTTAAATGAAATTAAAGACGTTTTAACAGTGCATAACTTGTCATTAGGTATGCTTCTTGATGGTTGGCCACCGGCTAGCCTTCGTGATAAGAATTAAATTGAGGAATATTTGCTATGCGTCATCGTCTAAGTGGTAGAAGATTAGGTAGAAACAGCTCACATCGTAAAGCGATGTTTCAAAACATGACTGTTTCATTGATTCAACATGAATTGATTAAAACAACCTTACCAAAGGCCAAAGAATTGCGTCGTGTGATTGAGCCTCTCATCACCCGTGCTAAAGAAGACAACGTACACTTGCGTCGTTATGCTTTTGATCGTTTGCGCGATAAGGCAGCTGTTGGTAAATTGTTTAAAGACTTAGGTCCTCGTTATGTGGGTCGTCCTGGTGGTTACGTACGTATCATCAAGTGTGGTTTCCGCCACAACGACAATGCCCCTATGGCTTATGTTGAACTTGTAGATCGTCCAGAAGGCGAGTAATCGTTCAAGGATTTGATCTTGAGATCTAAAAAAACCGCTCATAAGAGCGGTTTTTTTTTAATTTAATGGATCCCGGATCAAGTCCGGGATGACGGAATATGCGCCACTCCGGCCCCCGAGCCGGGGTCTATATTAATTAAGATGGACTTCGGGACAAGTCTGGGGTGACGGGGACAAGATGCGCATGAAACGCTTATTCGGAATATTACTCACAATCAGCTTCGCTCTCACCGCTTGCGCGACTGATGTGCCTGACCCAGTTCAGCAGTATCAACGGGGAGATAGTGCATTAACGTGTGAAGTGATCCATGATGAGATCCAAGCTAATCAAGTAAAAATACTGGCCTTAACGCCACGAGAAACCGGGTTTGCTAAAGGCGCTGTATTCAAAGCGGCAGCTTCTTTGTTCTCAAACGGCGAAAATGAGGCTGCAATGGTTGAGGTTAAAGCATTGCAGGTGCGCAATAGCCGATTAAGAGTATTGTTTCATTCAAAAAATTGCAAAGGTGATCCCCATCAGCCGTGTAGCGCGCTTTTTAGCCCTTGAAATTCATAGGTGTTTCTTCAGCGTATTGGCCTGCAGCTGCGTTGGCTTTCTCAGCTGATCTTGCTGAAGGTGTTCTTTCTTTTTGTTGAAAGAATTGAGTCGTCAAGCTCGCCTGTGAGGTGCTAACCGTTGATCCTGGCTTGCTCTCCAAAAGTTGGGCTTTTTCTTTTGCATTGTAATCATGGTAACGCCAGGTCTGTCGTCCGTCAGTGCCGAACTCAAAAATCACCTTTGTTTTTGCCGCGTGATGAGTCCCTAGATTTACCTGTGACTGGTTAATTTGTAGGAGAGATGAAGATAAGGATCTGATCTATTCGTAAATAGTTTCCAGTTTCATTGTTTTCTGAGATTGCGGGAGATCAAAAAGTCAATTTTCTCGTTTTTTTTTCGATCAGTTTGATCGTGTTCTCTAGCATTATTTTTACAGTTCCAATACTCAGGGTTAAATCAAATATTCGCTTTTGTGATGGGTGAGTTAATTCTTGCGTGAGCATGCTTGTTGGTAGCTGTCCTACTAGAGTGCGTAGATCGCGAGATAGGTTCAGGCGTATGTTGATGAGCTGTTTTCTTTTTAATAAGCACGTTTGTAAGTAAATTATCTTTTATAGAGAATGGTATAGGTTGATTGAGAGTGGTTCGCTGAATGACCAGCTCTCCAGGTGTGCTTTGCTCAGTGTTACTTTTGAGCCGGTGCCAGTGTGTAGAACGGTTTTATTACGCGCAGTGAGTGTGCTTGGGATTCCCATTTTATGCAGCTGATAATGAAGCTTTTGTGCAAAGCTGTTTGAAAAATCAGTTCTTGCGGCTGCTGAGCAAGCGTCAAGGCTGAAGGTGGGTTTTGGTGCGGTTCTTGATCCGCATATTAACGCTGGGTAAAGACAGTTTGCGATGAAAATAAAATGCGTTTTGTAGTTATGGTGTAAAGAGTACAGGTTGTCACTCCCTGGCATGCAATGGCCTAAGAGGTGAATTTTCAAGGTGTCCCCACCTTGGTGCGCCTGGGCAAGTGTGTATGTTGCAGCGGAGCTTAGCCCCGTTACAGAGTCTAAAGTCGCGCTCATCATGGTGGTCACGGGCGACTTTTTTCATCTGACTCTCTATTTGCTTATAGTGCCTAGAGTTATGGTGAGTGTGGGTCTCAACGCTGACTAGACAGGCAATAAAAACGTGATGATATTTGGTCATGATAGCCCCCGATAACGCATTATTTTTTTTGTATATACTAACATCGCGCTAACGTTGGGAGCAAGTTAGCGCGATGATTATTGTTAGAAGCGTTAGACTAAGTCGCGTATTACCTTTTGCAAAATTCCACCGTTGCGGTAATATTCTGCTTCATTCTCAGTGTCGATGCGACACAGTAGTTTGGTTTGATGCTCACGGCCGTCGCTGTATTTGATATTAGCGTTGACAGTCATGCCTGGCATGATGTTTTCAAGTCCTGTTAAGCTGATAACTTCATCGCCGGTCATCTTTAATGACTCGCGACTCTCGCCCTGATTAAATTGTAGCGGTAACACGCCCATTCCGATTAAGTTTGAACGGTGAATACGTTCGTAACTTTCTGTAATAACCGCTTTAACACCCAGCAGGAGCGTGCCTTTAGCCGCCCAGTCACGTGAAGAGCCCGTACCATACTCTTTACCCGCTACAACAACTAATGGCGTGCCAGCTTCTTGATAGCGCATAGCGGCATCATAAATTGCCATTGTTTCGCCTGTTGGGATATGTTTTGTGAACCCACCTTCAGTGCCGGGTACCATTTCATTGCGAATGCGAATGTTCGCAAACGTTCCGCGCATCATCACTTCATGATTGCCGCGACGTGAGCCATAAGAGTTAAACGATAATTCATTAATGCCTTTGTCTTTTAAGTAGCGACCGGCTGGGCTGTCTGCTTTAATGGCGCCGGCAGGTGAGATGTGATCGGTTGTGATCGAATCGCCTAATAGCGCTAACACATTTGCATTTATCACATCACTTGTTTTCCCTGGCGTTTTTTCAAGCCCGACAAAATAAGGTGGGTTTTTCACGTAGGTTGAATCAGCTTGCCACGCATAGGTTTCGCTGGTTGATGTTGCAATGGCTTGCCACGTTTCATCACCTGTAAACGCATCAGCATATTCTCTTTCAAACATGTTTTTATCTACGGCTGATAATGCCGCTTGTAGCTCAGCGGGTGTTGGCCAGATGTCCTTCAAGAAAACCGGTTCGCCATTATCGTCATAACCTAATGGATCAGTATCTAGATTGATGCAGGTTGTTCCTGCAATCGCGTATGCAACGACGAGTGGTGGTGACGCTAGCCAGTTGGCTTTTGTGAGTGGGTGTACACGGCCTTCAAAGTTTCGGTTCCCCGATAAAACTGAGCAGACGAACACATCATTCTTTGTGATTGATTCAGTCACAGGGGCAGGCAGTGGACCTGAGTTTCCGATGCACGTTGTGCAGCCGTATCCGACTAGGTTAAATCCTAATGCGTCTAGATCTGCTTGTACGCCAGCTTTGGCTAAATAATCGGTAACAACCTTTGAGCCTGGCGCGAGTGATGTTTTTACCCACGGCTTGGTCATCAAGCCTTTTTCTCTGGCGCGCTTTGCAACAAGGCCTGCCGCTAGCATCACGCTCGGATTGGAGGTGTTGGTGCAGCTAGTAATCGCGGCAATCACAACATCGCCATGGTGTAATGACCAGTCGGTGTTTTTAGGATCAAAGGCGAGATCTTTTTCATGTGATTTTCCAGCGTCCTCTAAGCACTTTGTTGTGGCTTCTTTTAAGTTGGCCATCGCAACGCGATCTTGTGGACGTTTAGGCCCTGCAAGGCTAGGGACGACTGTAGAGAGGTCTAATGATAATGCATCTGTAAACGTAGGCGTTTCTGAATCTTTATCGTGCCATAAGCCTTGAGCTTGACAGTAGGCTTTTGTCAGCGCAACTTGTTCGTCACTGCGATCTGAAAGACGCATGTAATTCAATGTTTCTTCATCAACAGGGAAGAAGCCGCAAGTGGCGCCGTATTCAGGTGCCATGTTTGAGATAGTTGCGCGGTCTGCTAACGGCAGTTGAGTTAGCCCGTTACCAAAGAACTCTACAAATTTTCCAACCACACCGCGAGCGCGTAACATTTGCGTGACAGTTAAGACGAGATCAGTTGCGGTGATGCCGGCAGGTAATTCGCCTTTGAGTTCAAACCCAATGACTTCAGGGATTAACATCGAGATAGGTTGGCCTAGCATGGCCGCTTCGGCTTCAATGCCGCCCACACCCCAGCCCAATACGCCGATACCGTTGACCATGGTTGTGTGCGAGTCTGTACCGACTAACGTGTCAGGATAAGCAATTGTTTTTCCGTCAATGTTTTTTGTCCAAACAACTTTAGCTAAGTGTTCTAGGTTGACTTGATGACAAATGCCGGTGCCGGGAGGCACAACACGAAAATCATCAAAGGTTTGTCCGCCCCAGCGTAAAAATTCATAGCGCTCTTTGTTGCGTTGCATTTCCATATCGACGTTTTTGGCGAAGGCGTTGTTGGAAGCGTATTCATCAACTTGTACTGAGTGATCGATAACAAGGTCAACGCTCGAGAGCGGGTTGATTTTCTTAGGATCGCCACCTAGGTTTGCAACTGCGTCACGCATTGCGGCTAGGTCAACGACTGCGGGCACGCCGGTGAAATCTTGCATTAAGACGCGTGCAGGGCGGTAGGCAATTTCTTGTGTTGATGAGGTGCTATCTAGCCAGTGAGGAAATGCCATGATGTCGTCACGGGTGACGGTGGCGTCATCTTCATTGCGTAAGAGGTTTTCTAATAAGACTTTGAGGGAGAACGGTAGTCTGCTAATATCCCCTAGACCGTTTTTTGAAGCTAAGGGTAAGCTGTAGTAATCGTAAGATTGGCCATTAATATCTAATGATTGACGGCATTTGAAAGTGTCTAAACTCAAGATGATTCTCCTAATAGTATGGACTGTATTTTGCTGATAAGTTTACCAGATTCGCTGCGTGTATTCTAATAAGAGAGATTATATTATGAGCAAGATGCCGTTGTTTCCAGAGCAAGATAGCTTGGCTTTTATCGATGGCCCCGTTGGTGCCTTGGAGGCGATAGTCTCGATTCCAAAAGAATGCAGAAGTGACAGCATTGCGATTATTTGCCATCCCAATCCTACCCAAGAAGGAACGATGCATAATAAGGTTGTTACAACTTTGCACAAGGTGTTTCATCTCAAAGGATTAAGAACAGTGCGGTTTAATTATCGTGGTGTTGGAAAAAGCGATGGTGAATATGGTGAGGGCGTGGGAGAGGTTGATGATTTATTGGCTATTATCGATTGGGTAAAATCACATCATCCTGAAGCGCCGCTGGTATTGGCTGGGTTTTCATTCGGTGGATATATTGCATTACAAGCCGCCTCACAAATCGAACCTTTGGCGTTGATTACGGTTGCTCCGGCAGTGGGTCGATATGAGTATTGTAAAGAAGTTGCTCCAATCACATGTCCTTGGGTGATTGCGCAAGGTGAGACCGATGATGTTGTGCCGATGGCTGTTGTGTTGGATTGGGTGGTCGCGCGTGATGAGTCACCATCAGTTTTACTGTTTCCCGAGACAGGCCATTTTTTCCATGGTAAATTAGTTGATCTACGAGAACGTTTATTGGAAAATTTACCCACGGTATGAAAACACCTAAGCAGCTCTATCAATCGCAATTAGAGGCGAACGAGATTCAGCACGATGCGCTTCAAGCGCAGGTAGTAGATCAGTTGGAATCCATTTATGATCAATTGACACAGAAACGTAGCTTGTTGCGGCGTTTGTCAGGTCAGCCCTTTGTGAAAGGGTTGTATATGTGGGGCGATGTGGGGGCAGGTAAAACCTTCTTAATGGATTTGTTTTACGAAGCGCTGCCTTTTTCTGAAAAATTACGACTTCACTTCCATGTGTTTATGAGAGACGTGCATGAAGAGTTGAAACAGCTTCAAGGCAAAAAAAATCCTTTGAAGCGCGTTGCAAAAAATGTTCGCGCCAAAGCGCGTGTTTTATGCTTTGACGAATTTCATGTGAATGATATTGCTGATGCAATGTTGTTGCGCGGCTTTTTAGAAGCGCTGTTTAATGAAGGGGTTGTCCTTGTTACAACCTCCAATGTGCCACCGATTAAGCTCTACTGGAAAGGGCTGCAGCGCCAACAATTTTTACCGGTGATTGCTTTGCTTGAAGAGCAAACCGAGGTTGTGCATTTAGATAACGCTGTTGATTACCGCTTGCAGTATCTAAACGATGCCGGCGTTTATCATGTGCCACTGAGTGAGGCTACGACAGCAATTATGACGGATTGTTTTCGTCAGTTAGCTGGAGCGCATGTGCGCCGGGAGAATCGTGTGCCTGTGGCAGGTCGTGATATTCCTGTGCGAGGATTAGCTGAAGATATTGTGTGGTTTGATTTTCATGCAATATGCGGAATACCGCGATCACAGCGCGATTACATTGAAATATCAAGGCGGTATAAAACGGTCATGATGAGCGGGTTAGAGGTGATCAAGTCAGAGCAAAGTGATCTGGCCCGTAGCTTGATCAACTTGGTGGATGTGTTTTATGATGCAGGTGTTAATTTGATTTGTTCTGCCAGTGTTGCGATCGAAGAAATTTATCCCACAGGGCCATTAGCGTTTGAGTTTAAACGCTGCATTAGTCGAATGATCGAAATGCGTTCTGAACAATATTTAGAAGTATAGTCTTAAGTTGGGTGGATCTACGTATTGTTGATGATGAGTCTAGTTTGCTACTTTCTGCTGAGTGGAACAATGTTACAGATAAATATTATAAATACACGGGAAGTGGTATGACTAGAGATATGAGCGGCGTCGTAGTGACTAAGGGCGCTGATAAAGGTGAAGGTGGAGTGCCTTTTCTAAGTATTGCTGAAGCTGGTGAGCGGAAGCCGACGGCTTACATTCGAGCCTCTGAATCCTATCGTTCAACCAGTCAGCGAGCGGCCGTGTATCCTTTGATAGGCTTGCGCATGAACGCATTCGTCATGAAGGTTTCGCTTTCAAGTTTTAATGCTGTGAGTCGAGAGTATCGCCGCATACCGCCTAATTTCAGATACCGTTATAGGTTGCATGATGAGTCAATGATTTCACGCTTTGCCGGTGCTGCCAATCTAGCGCAGTTTTTTGAGTTGGGTCGGAAGATGTCTGTATTGAAAGCACGTGTGGGTACGGGATTGTTCGGCGCTTATCGATTGCTGACGGTGTTAAAAGGGGCGGCTTTTGAGTTGAAAGAGGTCCATAAGTCACGCAAGGTGACCTATGCTGATGGAAGTGTGAAATTGAATGTTCGCTATGTGCATCATGATATTAAACCTTCTAATTTTGTCGTGGATGGAAAAGATAAAGTGAGTTTAATTGATTGGGAATTGACCGTGCAAGCAGGTGATGAATACATGCTGATTTCTGAAGAACGACAAAAAGAAGCTGCTGAGAAAAAAAGCGGTTTTGAGCATTGTGGTCCTGAGCGTTTTCAGCAAGGTAGTACAGGGGCGACTGTTGGTGTGGCGCGTTGCGCAGATGATATGTATGGATTTGTGGAAATGCTTACGAAAACGCGCCGCTTTATAGAGAGTGAGTCCGCTTGTTTTAATTTCCATAAAACGGCGAATGATATTTTAACTGGCCTCATTGATATGTGTGGATCGAAGGATTTGGATGATAGGCCGTCGGCAGAAGAGCTCTATGATGCATTTAATCTTTTGCGTAAAGAGAGCTTTGCTTACACGTCAAAGCCTATTGATATACCTGTTCGCACTCGTACCACAAGTGCTGGGTTGGCGTCATTGGCGAAAAAGGTTGATCGCTCTAGTGGTCTTCCTTCGAGCGTTAAAAGCAGCGAGGCGGCTTCTAGCGATTTACCTTTTTCAGGAACTCTAACCTTTAGTCGGGAAGAGGTTCCTGGGCTTGAGGGGGTGCGTCCGCTGAGTTTGTTGTTTAGTGCTGTGCAATCTCCTGTATCATCGGTGGATTCATCTAGCGTCACGCCGCTTGCTAGAAGTTTTAGTGACACCAGTTGTATGTCTATATCGGATTTGTCGGGCTCATCGAAAGAGGGGTCGCCGAGGCGGGTGCGCTCTTTGGTGGATTCTCCTATTAAATCTCTCTTTCCTTCCTAGTCTTGCCTTTCGGTATTGAGAATCATTCTCAATACCGTTGACTCTGGGTGAGCATTCCAGCATAATGCGTGTCATATTAAATCCTCGTTTAGGGCGATAAATGACCACTATTAGCGATCTTAAAATAGGCGATACCGCCAAAGTGCTTTCCTTTAAGTCGGGCGAGATAGCGTATCGCCAGAAGCTAATTGCTTTAGGTTTAACCCCAGGCACACCTTTTGTCGTTAATCGACTAGCGCCCTTAGGCGATCCCGTTGAAATCAGCTTGCGCGGCTTTGCCTTGAGTTTGCGTAAAAAAGAAGCCTCTCTCGTCTTGGTTGAGAGGGTGAGCGCATGAGCGAGTTATCAATTAGCCTCGTAGGCAATCCCAATAGTGGCAAAACCACACTTTTCAACAAGTTAACTGGCGCTAGGCAGCGAGTAGGTAATTGGCCTGGTGTGACGGTTGAGCGTAAGACGGGTCAATATACAGTGGCGGGTCGTCAGATTGATGTGTTGGATTTGCCAGGTGTTTACTCTCTCATGACGAGTGAAGGCGATATCTCTTTGGATGAGAAAATAGCCTGTGAAGCCGTGCTCTCGGGTTCATCCGATATTATTGTGAACGTGGTTGATGCATCTAACTTAGAGCGCAACCTTTACCTCACGACGCAGTTGATCGAATTGCAAGTTCCCATGATTGTTGTATTGAATATGGTGGATGTCGCCAAAAAACGTGGCATGAAGGTTGATACTGATCAGCTAAGTGCGCGTTTGGGCTGTCCGGTGGTGTCATTACAAGCAACGAAAGGCAAAGGCTTGGATGCATTAAAATCAGCGATTGATTCACTTACCGCAACGATGAGTCGGCCAAAGCAAGTGACCTATCCTGTTGAGTTGGAGCCTTATGTTGAAGAGGTCGGTGCCTTGGTGTCTGATGTCTATCCAAAACCAGCGGTGTTATCACGTTGGTTGTCAGTGCGTTTATTAGAGAATGATTTAACGGCGACGAGTCGGGTGTCGGCGGCCATTTTAGAGGGCGTCAAATCGGTGCAAGTTAAAATGACAGCTGATTTAGACGAAGACGGCGACATTTTGTTTGCCGATGCGCGCTATCAGTTTATTGCTAAGCAATTAGACGGCGTGTTGATTAAGAACGGTGCCAAGAGTTCAGTCACGCAGGGGCTTGATAAGATTGTCTTGAATCGTTTCTTGGGTATTCCTGTTTTCCTTTTTGTCATGTACCTCATGTTTTTCTTTTCGATCAATGTGGGTGGCGCGTTCCAAGACTTTTTTGATTTGGGCAGTGATGCATTGTTCGTTCAAGGCTTGTCGCAAGTCTTGACCTCATGGCATTTGCCGGATTGGTTTGTCGCTATATTCGGTGTGGGCGTTGGGCGTGGTATCAACACAACCTTAACGTTTATCCCTGTTATTGCCAGTATGTTTATCTTTTTGTCCTTGCTTGAGCACTCAGGTTATATGACGCGAGCGGCCTTTGTGGTGGATCGCTTTATGCGGGCCTTGGGTTTGCCGGGTAAGTCGTTTGTGCCAATGATTGTGGGTTTTGGGTGTAACGTGCCGGCGATTATGGGTACGCGCACATTGGATAATCAGCAGGATCGCATCCTCACTGTGTTGATGGCGCCGTTCATGTCGTGTGGTGCGCGTCTTGCAATTTATGCGGTGTTTACAGCGGCATTTTTCCCGCGCTCAGGTGCGTTAGTTGTGTTCAGTCTTTATATGATCGGCATTTTATTGGCGGTCTTTACAGGTTTGTTATTGCGTAAAACATTGTTGCGTGGCGAGTCATCCCCGTTAGTGATGGAGTTGCCGCCGTATCACATGCCAACGCTTTCTTCGATGTGTCTGCAAACTTGGCAGCGCTTGAAAGGGTTTGTATTGAAAGCGGGTCGTTACATTGTGCCAGTGTGTGTTTTATTGAGCGCATTGAATGCGGTGAACATTAATGGTGGTTTTGTGCGTGAAGGCGCCTCTGAAAATTCTGTATTGGCCCATGTGGGTCGTGCGGTCACACCGGTGTTTTCGCCGATGGGTGTGGCGCAAGAAAACTGGCCTGCAACAGTGGGTTTGATGACGGGCATGTTGGCCAAGGAAGTGGTTATCGGCACGTTAAACACCTTGTATGCCGATAGGGCGCATTTGAATGTTGACGATGAATCTCAAACTGTTGGTGAAGGGTTGATGGCGGCAGTGCAGTCCATTCCAGAGAATTTCAGTGAGCTTGGCCATTCGTTGGCGAACCCGATTGCGGCGAGCGCCACGTCGGTTGCGGTCACAACAGGTGTGTATGGTCAGTTATACCGTTACTTCGACGGTCAAGCCGGTGCGTATGCTTATTTGTTGTTTATCTTGCTCTACATTCCTTGTATCTCGACCATTGCGGCAATCGCGCGTGAGTTGACTCGAGGTTGGGCAGTGTTTTCAGTGGCTTGGAATACGGGTGTGGCATACAGCTTGTCAGTCGTGTTTTATCAGGTGGCTACGTTTGTGCGGCACCCTGTGGGTGCGGTAATGTGGTCTATAGGCTTTTTGGGTGTGTTTTTTGCGGTGGTGCTGATGTTGCGGGCTAATCGCAACTTGGTGACTACGTCGACAACGGGGGCGGCAGTATGATGACGTTGATTGGATTAAAGAAATACATGATGAAAGTCAAAGTTGCTAACCTATTCAATATTAGTACGTATTTTGACGCGGATCCTGACTTGGTGCGTTGCCAATTGCAGCACTGGATGAACAAGGGGTGCGTGGTAAAATGCACGAAAACGCCGAATTGTGGCACTAAATGTGGCAAATGCGCTGTAATTATGACTGAAATCTACCAATGGGTCCCCTCTGGCCTATAACCTTATATGTTGGCAATAAAGCTGGATAGGTGCTAAAATATAGGACATAGTAATAATAATTATAGTTAAAGAGGCATGGGTCTATGGCGGATATTAAGCCACCAGTACTGGTAGAACCAATCCCCGATATCAAGCTCAATGCGGGCGCTGATATACATATCGACCTGCGGGAGCATATTCACAGTCCTAATGAAGAATCCGGCGATATTCGCTTTGTTGTCACCCTCGATGATGGTGAGCCATTGCCTGAAGGTATGAGCTGTTCTTCTGAAGGTGTGTTGAGCGGAAACGTCTCCGATGATGCTATTCGTCCGGAAGCGTATCACTTGCTTTTAATTGCTAAAAACCGCGCTGACATTCCCTTAATTACCTACAGTGATTTAACGATCCTTGAAGCTATCGCGCCTGTTGAAGAAGAACAAGAAAACACCTCAAATGATGCTGAAGACCAGAATATTTTCGGTGAAGAAGAAGCCGTGTTGCCTGGCGATGCTTTTGAAGAGTTAATCGATGAAGACTTGAACGATGCTGCAACCGATGCGATGGATGAGATACGCGCGTTTGAACCTGAGCGTTTAGAGTCAGGCGAATTCCAAGAACGTTACATCGAATACATGTTACGACGATTTTCATCCCTGCAAATTTACAATGCTGAATTTGAAGGCGATATGGATTTTGGTGCCCCACTCGTTGAAACCTCTGGGACCGGTTGGCCGATTCACCACGACGGTGAATTCGCTATGTCCACAAGCAATCCGCACGCTTACGGTGAAACTTATGTGAACCGTGGCGCCTTTGTTGAAACCGTGCGAGAAATGGTAGGCAAAGCCGTTGAAAAAGGCTGGACAACGCTGGGCGTTGCAGGCTTTGATAAACACGTTGGCTTTCAAGTCATACACCAACACAACAACGCACAAAAACAAAAACCTGCGAATGAACAACGCATAATAAAATTTGACGACATCTTCCAAGATAAAGAATGGATAGATGAGATGATCGATAAAATGCCTCCGCGACCGGGTGGCGAATAATAATTAGAAGAGGATAGAGTGATGGCTGATGAGTTGAAGACCAACACAACAATAACTGAACGAGAGATCATGAAAGGGTACGCTCGAAACGTCACACTTGCAGATCGCGAAAAAGAAGTGGACGAGAAACTAAAAGCGTTTGCTGAAGGCAGTCAGGCGATTAATAGAGCCTTATCCAAAACAGTTCAAGTGCCTGCGCCCACCAAAGAAGATCGAACCAAGACTAGAGGCGAAAATCGTACGCTGACACAGCAGTTGAGAACGGCCAATCGTGAATATATGAATGCGCAGCCTGAGCAAAGAGCCCAGAAGCGTCAAGCAATGTATTCCTTGTTAGGGAATGCGCTGAGAAATAAAGGTGAAGTGCCAGCAAGAAATCCAGAAGGGCAAGAAGTTAAAGGCGTGCAGGCAAATAATGATTCCATTGTCGCGTATGGTGACGCGTTGGCTAAACACCTTAAGGGTGAATATGCTGGTGATTTGGAAGGGTTAAAAACGGCTGCGGTTCTGCCAGATTTAGTTGATCCTCACACCGAGGATCAGAAAGCCCAATACGAAGCAAATAAACGTTACCTCAAGCAACTCAACGATACAAAAGAGCTTGCAAAATCCATTGCTGCAACTGAATCGCTAGTGGATGCAAGAGAGTTGCGCTTAGCCGCAATTCGGGCGCTAGATTTTTTGCCGGACAATGCTGTGCGTGATTCAGGGTTTGCTTTGGGCGATGAGGCTAATCCAGGTGCTAGAAACGTCGGTGGCGTGGGCTTGAATCAGATTGCAGAAATGATCCCGCATGCCTTGTGGGATCCGGCTGAGGATGGTAGTTCTGGGAGTTTTACTTTTGATGCAGGTTTAAGTGTTGCTGATGCTACAAGATTGGCTGCGGCCTTAATAAATAATAAAGGAATGGGTCAGCAGTCGGATATTGGCGGCATCATTATGAGCAATGGTACACAAGAAGCAAGAAGAGCTATGTTCCGGACAGCTTTTACAAATGGTACTGAGTTTGAATTTAAAGATTCACAAGAATATAAAAGGTGTTTTCCTGGTGAAACTAAGCCAAGGGCATGCCGAATTCTAGCAATAAAATTTAAAGAAAAATCAAGCCAAGTCCGGCGTGAAAACAATGGCGTTAAAGATGATGGGCGTGTTTATGCGGAGCTTTTTGCTGATAGTGAAGTAACAGGGTTTAATGTGGCAACTGGCGAATTTGATCCTAATGCTAAAAGTGCTGCGCTTGTGCGCCGTGAATTTTGGTTGGCGTTGATGCATCCAGGGGAGAATGGTAAAACACCCGGTAGATCGATAGCCATTGCCATGAAGGGTATACATGGCAAGCTAAAAAAACAGTTTCCTGCTCCAACTCAAAAATTAGAATTTGATAAGGCTTTTACTGCTGTTATTGAAGACGCCTCAAAAACTATAGGCACAGAGAATTTAGTGGATGTTGTTTTTGGTCGAGACGATGGAGGCAATAGTCCCAATACAGAATTTCTTGGCGTTGAGGCTCGAAAAGATATTGCGAAACATTTTATGACCCAGCAGGGTAAATATGCTGACTATGTTTGGTATCAACCCCAGTTTCTTCCAACAGAGGTTAGGATTAAAAGAACTATTGCGGCAGGTTTGTTCGAAGAAGAAACGCGAGAAATCGCTAAGGACCTTGCTGGAACATTTTATTCTCAAGCGGATAGTCCTAAAGAGCAGGCAAAATCTGAAAAATCACTGGGGATATATTTAAATTCACTTGACTCTAGAGTGAGTAATAAACAGCGTGTAGATTTTGAAAAAATTGAAGCGCAAGAGCCAGAGAAAACGAAATTGTTTTCTGTGGTTGAGTCTAACTTAGAACAAGCAGAAGTCAATGCGCTTATCGCTAAGCAAGATGGTGTCAATAATCAAGGTGACCTCGATAGGTTGACACTGGAGCAGGCTCAAGCGTTGTGTGAGATTGATAGTGAAAAAATCGTGAATGCTAATGATGGCGCTCGGAATATGGGTAATTATACAGACGGAGATAAAGCAGCTTTGCGTACAGCGTATAAAGCAGCAGATCCTGCGCGAGCGGTTTTCAATGAACCTCAAGTGGATGCAGCACTTGTGGCGATGCCGCCCGATGAATTTAAAGCATTTGTGAGTGGCGTCAATACTGTTGACCCTAGCAAACTCAAAGCACAAGATCCATTGGCGGATATGACTAATTTTACGAAATTTGAAAGCGGCTTATTGCGGGACCAAAATGATAAGGATAATGCTAAAGCTGTGCAACATGGTCGTCCCGAGCAAGATTTTGCTACGTTGACGGTGAAACAGCTCAAAGTGCTTTGTGTGAAAGTGAATGGGCAGGGCTTTAACCCTAAGAAAGCGGCTTTGGATGAAGTGGTTGATCAGGCGATTGCGGTGAAGGTTCAAGAATATAATGCTGCTCATCCACCCACTGCCGATCCAGTGACTGCGGCCACGCTTCCCGCGGCAGAAAGAGCAGCGGCTTTATTACCGGTGATGGAATTAGCAACCAAGGGCGTTATTGCGACAAACTTAACGGGTCGAACAACCGGGACTTCTATTAATATGAAGCAAGCCGCACGAAAGTTTATGACAGGGCTTGTAATGCTTCCTCCAACTGTTTTTGCCGTTGTTGCAACTATTCCTTTGTTTTTGGTTTCGATTCCTGCAGTGGTTGTAAAGGGAAAAGAGAGTCTTTCAACGCAAATGTGGAAAAGCTTGCATGGTAAGGACTCGCTGCGTAATAAAATGTGGGGTAAAGAGCCTGTGATTAAAAGCGGGGACTACCAAAAGACTGCAATCATTAAGGCGAATGTTTATATTGCTGAGAGAGGGTTAAAGGATGTTCCTCCGCCGACGACACATTCGGAGATTAAAAAGTTTTCTTATGATAAGTTTGCATATAAAGCTGCCATGCAGGACGGAATGGAAGATTGTATGCGTGATGCAGGCATTGGGTTTTCTAAGGGTGATAGTAGCTGGAAAGCGCCAACTACGTGGAAAATGCCTGCTGTGAGTAATCCCGATGATATTGTGCAAGAATCTAAGCAGGGTATTGGAAGGTTGTAATTAGCACAGAGAATATAACGCATTATTTTAGATTTCAATGTCATTTACGTTATAATACCCACCCAATCTAGGTGGGTATTTTTTTATAAACGAGGAGAGTGATTCATGCGCCAAAAAATGGTTGCGGGCAATTGGAAAATGCAAGGGTCTGTGGATGAGTCGGTAGCGTTGGCTACGGCGGTGAGAGACGGCCTGACGGCGGATCCTGTTTATGATGTGGTTGTTTTTCCACCCTTCGTTTATCTGCCCGTGGTGGCGGATGTGCTTAATGACACCGCTATGGCCTATGGTGGTCAGAATATGAGTGATCAAGCCTCGGGGGCGTTTACCGGTGAGGTGTCAGGACATATGTTGCGCAACGTTGGTTGTGAGTATGTTTTGGTTGGCCATTCTGAGCGCAGGCAGATCTTTAATGAAACAAATGATGAGGTTGCCAAGAAGTTTGTGGCAGCAGGCGCGGCTGGATTAGTACCCGTTTTGTGCATCGGTGAAACTTTATCCCAACGTGAAGCCGGAATGACAGAAAGAGTGGTTGCCGAGCAACTTCAAGCCGTAGTAGAATGCGCTGGAATTGATGCCTTTGAAACGGCAGTGATCGCATATGAACCTGTTTGGGCGATTGGCACGGGTAAAACCGCCTCGCCAGAAGAAGCCGAAGCGGTTCACTTGTTCTTACGATCACAGCTATCAGCATTAAACGGTGAGCTGGCCCAGAAGATTCGTATCCTCTACGGCGGCAGCGTGAAACCGGATAATGCCAAGGCGTTATTTGAGCAACCCAATATTGATGGTGGCTTAGTAGGCGGCGCGTCCCTAAAAGCGGACGATTTTTTAGCCATCTGCAAAGCAGCTGAATAGGAGCAATAATGCAACAGATTTTATTAGTCGCGCACATGTTAATTTGTGTTTTCTTAGTGATGCTGGTTTTAGTACAGCAAGGTAAAGGCGCAACCATGGGAGCCTCTTTTGGTAACGGCGCATCTCAAACCGTTTTCGGCTCACAAGGCTCCGGCTCGTTTTTATTTAAATTAACAGCATTGTTTGCGGCACTGTTTTTTGCAACGTCTTTAGCATTAGGCTACTTCGCCATGCAAGACGGTGGAAAAGCGCCGACCAAAAGTTTGATCCCTGCAACAACACAACAAGCACCCGTGTTGCCACAATCAAACTAACATAGTTTCGTAATCCTCGTTCTCGTATCAATGCCGAAGTGGTGGAATTGGTAGACACGCCATCTTGAGGGGGTGGTGACGCAAGTCGTGCCGGTTCGAGTCCGGCCTTCGGCACCAAATACATTGATACACTCAACAGCATATCTTCGAGCCATCCCTGCCTCGCGTTCACCAAGCTGCGATGCTACGCATCGGTCATGGTTCACCCTTCGCTTCCTCTCCCGCAAGCGGAAGAGGGGATTTTGATCATATATTTATTTATTCTGAAAAAAAGGGTCTGACCCCACAGCCAGGTTTGCAAATGTAGTTTGTTGGTTGTGTGGGGTCTGACCCTTTTTGTGGTGGTACTGGGGTCAGGCCCCACATTGCTAGAAAACTAAACCTGCAGATCTGGCTGTGGGGGCAGACCCCATTATTCTCCTCCCACAAGCGGAAGAGGGAGTTTTAATTGTATTAAGACCTTTGTTGAATTTAAATAGACCCCGATAACGCTTCGTATTTTTCAGAAAGCCGTACGCATTAGAATAACTGATTAACGCAGTCCAGGTCGCCGCTCTTCATTGTTGCCTTGCTGAGCATCAGGTTCTTTATGATTGTCCGCTTGTTGTTCCTGATTGTTATCTTTGTTTGAGAGAGACGAGACTTTACAAAAGGGCGACAATAAAACGATCATGATACCGATTGTGGGCCCAAGCCCAAAGGTGGAGACGCTCCATGCAACAGCTGCGAAAACGACAGCGGTCACAGCAAGGGCAATTAACACCTTTGCGCCAGTCGACATAGAAGGGGAGTTAACTGCGTTGTTTGCAGATCTAAAAGCTTCTCGCTCTTCTGGGTCGTTAGGCTCTTCGGCGTAATTTCCCGCACAAATAAGTAATTCGTTAATTTTTTCCATTTGAGCTTGGTCTAAGGGTTGGGTGGCTAGTACGGTTTGAAGCCTGCTCAAGGCAGTATCGATTTCTTTTGCTGCTTTGTCTGAATTGGGCTCGTGGCTATCTTCTAGCTCCTGAAAATTGAAGTTAATATCATGTAGTGTGTGGTTCATTTGCTCATAGAAGTTAATGATTCAAGCTTGCTGTTCTTTGAAGATTTTTCCCACTGCAGTAGGGAATTCCTGATAAGCACTTAATACAATTTTTTTTTCAACCTCAAGGAGGGCTGCTTTCATAGATTCAACCTGTTCAGCAGGTGATTTGTATTTAAGCTGGCTGATATTGAAGTCAATTTGGCTGATTATTTCTCTGGCTTCACTTTGGATAGCTGGAGTTATGCCTTCTTGTTCTATGAGTGTGGTGCATACATTTCGGTACGTGTCGAGATCCAGTTTTAGCGTAGCGGCTTTCTTTTGCTCATCAAGATTAGTGTTTTCTAAACCACCCATATCAAGCCCCTTATTTTTGATCCCATTAGTATAAAGTATAGTCGAAATCTCAGAGTCTGCAGTGATTTGACAGCTTTTTTTACAGCCTAATAATCAGTGGGTTAGCCTGTTCTTTTGACTCCCTTGGCAACGTATGGATCAATGCCTTAGCCTTGTACTATTTTAAGTCTGGCCTGTATTTAACTTGCTCGGTTCGACTTAAATAATTCTTTTTTGATATAAACATTCTCTAAAAAACTGTGATACAATCGGCGCGCAATGGGTGAATTCATTTACATATAGGGAAAAATAATTAATGCTCGAAAATTATTTGCCGATATTAGTTTTTATTGTGTTAGCCATCGTGCTGGGCGTTGCGCTTCCTTTGGTCAATTTTTTGTTGTCACCCAAGCGCCCGGATGCACAAAAATTATCCCCTTATGAGTGCGGATTTCCTGCACAAAAAGATGCGCGTCGTCCGTTTGACGTGCGTTATTATTTAGTCGCCATTTTATTTATCATTTTTGATCTCGAAACCGCATTTCTTGTGCCGTGGGCTGTTGTCTTGCGCAAAATTGGTTGGTTCGGGCTAGGCTCTATGGGCCTGTTCCTTGGTTTGTTAGTTTTAGGTTTTTTCTATGAGTGGAAGAAGGGCGCGTTAGAATGGGAATAGACGATTTTTTAGAGCGACATAACGGGTTTGTCACAACACGTTTAGATTCACTGATCTCTTGGGCGCGAGGCGGTTCGCTTTGGCCGATGACCTTCGGTCTTGCTTGTTGCGCAGTTGAAATGATGCACGCAGGTGCGTCACGTTATGATCTTGATCGCTTCGGTATGTTATTCCGCCCAAGTCCACGTCAATCAGACGTGATGATTGTGGCAGGAACCCTGTGTAATAAAATGGCACCAGCATTGCGTAAAGTCTACGACCAAATGGCTGAGCCACGTTGGGTGATCTCTATGGGCTCATGCGCAAACGGCGGTGGCTATTACCATTACTCTTATTCAGTTGTTCGAGGCTGTGATCGCATCGTCCCTGTGGATGTTTATGTGCCTGGTTGTCCGCCAACGGCAGAGGCGCTTTTATACGGCGTTATCCAATTGCAAAATAAAATTCGCAAGAAGAATATCATCACAAGACTAGAGGACGTTTAATGGATATTGCTTTACTCTGTGCGCGAGTGAACGAACGGTTTTGCGGATTATTGCAATACTGTGAAATTCATAACGGCGAACTCACCATTGAAGTGCCAGCCGCTGATATTCATGAAGTGTGTTTATCATTGAGAAACGAATCAGCCTTTGAATTTAATCAATGCATCGATGTGACCGCAGTCGATTATTTACAATACGGCATCGCAGAGTGGGAAACAAACGATAGCAGTGAAAAAGGATTTGAACGGGCTTGTGAGCGTCACCGCGTAAACACCCATGAAACCTGGACAAAGCCACGCTTTGCGGTTGTCTATCATTTGTTATCGCTTGAACGCAATCACCGTATTCGCGTTAAATGTTTCTTAGAAGAAGATAACTTAGCGTTGAGCTCTGTCGTCGATATCTGGGCTTCAGCAAACTGGTTTGAACGTGAAGTGTATGACATGTTTGGCATCACCTTCAACGATCACCCCGATCTTCGTAGGCTCCTCACGGATTACGGTTTTATCGGACACCCATTTCGTCGTGACTTTCCGCTCTCAGGCCATGTTGAAATGCGCTACGACGCCAAAGCAGGCCGCGTTGTCTATGAGCCTGTCGATATAGAACCGCGTGTGACAGTACCCAAAGTCATTCGTGCGGATAACCGCTATCAAAGCAATGCCAATTTAAAAGAGGGCGAGTAGAATGGCTGATCTGCATAATTACACCATTAACTTCGGGCCTCAGCATCCAGCTGCGCATGGCGTATTGCGTTTAATTCTCGACATGGATGGTGAAACCATCAAGTCGGGTGATCCGCATATCGGCTTGTTACACCGAGGCACCGAAAAATTAGCGGAAAGCAAACCGTATAACCATTCTATTGGTTACATGGACAGGCTCGATTACGTATCAATGATGTGTAACGAACATGCTTATGTGAAAGGTATTGAAAAATTATTGGGCGTCGACGTTCCTGAGCGTGCGCAATACATTCGCGTCATGTTCGACGAAATTACCCGCATATTAAACCATTTAATGTGGTTGGGCGCACATGCGTTAGATATTGGTGCAATGTCCGTCTTCTTATATTGTTTCCGTGAACGTGAAGACTTGCTTGACTGTTATGAAGCGGTTTCAGGCGCGCGTATGCACGCAGCTTACTACCGTCCAGGCGGCGTTTATCGCGACTTGCCGGATGTTATGCCGCAGTACGAAGCTTCTCGCTGGCATAACGATAAACAAACCGCTAAGCGTAATGAAAACCGTGAAGGGTCATTGCTCGATTTCATCGAAGACTTTTGTGCGCGTTTCCCCGGTTTTGTGGATGAGTACGAAACACTCTTAACCGACAACCGCATTTGGAAACAACGTACGGTTGATATCGGCATCGTGAGTCCAGAACGTGCCATTGAGCTCGGGTTTACCGGCCCAATGTTGCGTGGTTCAGGCGTTGAGTGGGATCTTCGTAAGAAACAACCTTATGCCGTATACGACAAATTAGATTTCGACATTCCCATCGGCGTCACAGGTGATTGTTACGATCGTTACCTCGTGCGCGTTGAAGAGTTGCGTCAATCATGCAAGTTAATCAAACAGTGTGTAGATTGGTTGCGCGCCAATCCAGGTCCTGTGATGAGTGATAACCATAAAGTGGCTCCGCCTAAGCGCGAAGTGATGAAAGAAGATATGGAAGCGATGATTCATCACTTTAAACTCTTTACTGAAGGCTACTGCGTGCCAGAAGGTGAAACGTATTCTGCGATTGAACACCCCAAAGGGGAGTTCGGTGTCTACCTCGTGTCAGATGGCTCAAACAAACCGTACCGTTTAAAAGTGCGTGCATCTGGATTTGTTCACATTTCAGCATTAAACGAAATGATTAGCGGACACATGTTGGCTGACGTCGTCACCATTTTATCAAGTCAAGATATTGTATTTGGGGAGGTAGATCGCTAATGACAGAACTACTATCAAAAGAAGTGAAAGCTGAAATCGATCGATGGTTAAAAAAATACCCTGAAGATCAAAAGCGATCAGCGTTATTGCCGGCGTTGCGTTTTACGCAAGAAGCCAATGACAATTGGTTAAGCGAAGACTTAGTCAAAGCGGTAGCAGAATATTTAGATCAACCGCACATTGCAGCCTTTGAAGTTGCTACCTTTTATCACATGTATAACCTAAAACCTGTGGGTCGCTATCAATTAAATGTGTGTGGCAGCATTTCATGCAAACTGTGCGATTGCAAAGGTATCGTGGATCACTTGAAACAAAAGTTAGATATTAACGTAGGTGACACGACAAAAGATGGAAAATTTACGTTAAAAGAAGTAGGCTGCTTGGCAGCGTGTGTAAACGCGCCTATGATGCAGATTAATAAAGATTATCATGAAAATTTAACACCCGAGCGTGTTGATTCTATTTTAGAGACATTGGAGTAACAGGTGGCTAACGACGTTTGTTTTCGTACAATGCATTTAGATGATCCGGCTTCTCTCAAAACTTATGAGAGTTTAGGCGGTTATAAAATGTGGCGCAAAATTTTGAAAGAAAAAACCCCGCCGGCAGAAATTATTGACACACTCAAAACCTCTGCTTTGCGCGGTCGTGGTGGTGCGGGTTTTCCTGTTGGTTTAAAGTGGAGTTTTATTCGCCGTGATTTACCCGGTCAAAAATACATTATCTGCAATTCAGATGAAGGTGAACCGGGCACGTGTAAAGACCGTCTTATCTTGCGTTACAATCCTCACTCAGTGATTGAAGGTATGGCCATCGGTGGTTATGTCATGAATGCCACAGTAGGCTATAACTACTTGCGTGGTGAATTCACAGAACCTTATGAAGTGATGGAAAAAGCTTTAGTTGAAGCCTATGCCGCAGGTTACCTGGGCAAAGAAGTGTTTGGGTCAGACGTTGATTTTGATCTTTATAATCATTTAGGTGCCGGTGCTTACATTTGCGGCGAAGAAACCGCACTTATGGAATCGTTAGAAGGCAAAAAAGGCTTCCCACGATTTAAACCGCCATTTCCTGCTAACTTTGGCGTGTATGGAAAACCGAGCAATGTTAACAACACTGAAAGCTATGCATCTGTTCCGCTCATTCTAGAAAAAGGCGGCGATTGGTTTTTAGAATTGGGCAAGCCCAACAACGGTGGCGTACGTGTTTATAGTGTGAGTGGACATGTGAACAAGCCGGGCAATTATGAATTACCGTTAGGCACACCGTTTAAAGACCTGTTAGAAATTGCAGGCGGTGTGAGAAACGGACATAAACTTAAAGCGGTTATTCCAGGTGGCACATCTATGCCCATTTTGCCGGCTGATATCATCATGGAAACCGACATGGATTTTGATTCGGTTCAAAAAGCCGGTTCACTGTTAGGCACAGCCGCAGTCGTTGTGATGGATGAAACCACCTGTATGGTCGATGCACTGTTAAATATCACAGGTTTTTACTCAGAAGAATCTTGCGGACAATGTACACCGTGTCGTGAAGGCAGTGGCTGGGTTGAGCGATTGTTACATAAAATTGAACACGGGCAGGGCACCCCTGAAGATTTAGCCAACTTGGAACGTGTTGCAAACAATATTGCAGGCCGTACCATTTGTGCATTAGGCGAATCTGTTGCATGGCCAGTTGGGAGCTTTATAAAGCACTTTCGTGAAGAGTTTGAATATCACGTCAAACATAAAAAATGTATGGTGGCAGGCGCATGATTACAGTTGAAATTGACGGTAAAAAATTAGAAGTACAAGAAGGCACATCCATTATTGAAGCGGCTGAAAATGCAGGCATCTGGATCCCACGTTTTTGTTACCACAAAAAACTTTCTGTCGCGGCAAACTGCCGTATGTGTTTAGTGGAAGTTGAAAAAGCCCCTAAGCCTATGGCTGCGTGTGCAACGCCGGTTAATGAAGGCATGCGCATTTTCACGACCTCTGAAAAAGCGTTAGCCGCACAAAAAATTGTGATGGAATTCTTATTAATTAATCACCCTTTAGATTGCCCGATCTGCGATCAAGGTGGTGAGTGTGAATTGCAAGACATCGCTATGGGTTACGGTCGTGGCATTTCCAAATACTCACAAGGCAAACGTTCCGTTGAAGATGAAGATTTAGGCCCGTTAATTGCAACTGATATGACACGCTGCATTCATTGCACGCGTTGCGTACGTTTTGGCTCTGAAGTGGCTGGCGTGCGTGAAATGGGTATGACAGGTCGCGGTGAGCATGGTCGAATCGGCACCTATATTAAGCATACTATGTCACACGAAATGTCTGGCAATATTATCGACTTATGCCCCGTTGGCGCGTTAACCTCCAAACCCAATCGTTTTGAAGGGCGTTCGTGGGAGTTTGATCAAATGGCCAGCGTTGCGTCGCATGATTGCGTAGGTTCCAATACGTTTATTCACAGCTTGCGTCACGAAGCGATGCGTGTTGTTCCACGAGATAATGAAAATATTAACGAAGTGTGGTTATCTGACCGCGATCGTTTTAGTTATGAAGGTGTGAAAAGTCATCACCGTTTGCACGAACCACGCATTAAGAAAAATGGTGAATGGCAAGTGGTTTCTTGGCATGAAGCGATGGCGTTTGCCGCAGAAGGCTTGCGTACCGCCAGTGAAAAGTGGGGCGCAGATCAAGTGGGTGCTTTAGCGTCACCTAATAGCACCTTAGAAGAATTTTATTTATTGAGTCGATTGATGAGAGGCGTAGGCTCTAATCATATTGATCATCGTTTACGTGAGTCTGATTTTTCAGATCAAACATTGCGTGGGGCTTTCCCAGGCATTGCAGGTTCATTAAATGACATTAACCAACAAAATGCGATATTGGTTTTAGGTTCTGATCTACGACGTGAAGTGCCTATCGTAGCGCACAGGGTCAGACAAGCTAACAAGAATGGCGCGCCAGTGATGGCCGTTAATATGATAGACCATGATTTAAATGTTGATCTAGCTGAAAATATTGTGGCGTCTCCTGATGACTTCGTTCAACAGTTATCGGGCATTGCCGATGCGTTGAATGGCAAAGGTGAACCTACCTCCGAACAAAAAGCGATCGCCGATACATTAAAAGCGGCAGAAAAAGCCAATATCATCATTGGTCACGTTGCTTTGCATCATCCTAATGCTGTCGCGATTCGCGCATTAGCTAACGCTATTGCTGATTTATCAGGTGCCACGGTGAGTCATCTTACTGATGGCGCAAACAGTGCAGGAGCTTGGGTTGCAGGTGCAATTCCACACCGTGCAGCGGGTGGCGCAGCCATTGAGACGGCTGGTTTAAATTATTTAGAAATGATCGACAATCCATTGCATGCTTATATCGTTATGGGCATCTCCCCTGATTTTGATACGGCACACCCTGTGAAAGCGCGTGCGGCATTGAATAAAGCGGATTTTGTGGTGTCAATCTCATCCTTCACCAGTGACATATTGTCAGAAAGTGATGCAATTTATGAAACAGCCGATGTAATTTTACCGATGGTACCGTCTGCTGAAACCTCTGGCACGTTTGTGAATGCCACCGGCAATTGGCAACAATTCCAAGGCGCATTAAAGCCTCAAGGCGAAGCACGTCCGGGTTGGAAAATTTTACGTGTATTAGCAAACTTCTTAAAACTTAAAGATTTCGAATACACTTCATCTGACGAAGTGCTCGATGCTGTAAAAGCAGCGGTAGAGGCCAATGATCTGATGAGCAGAGTGGAAAAATCACTCGTCCTGACGAGTTTGCCTGCAACAACCTCAGGTATTGCTAAAGTGACTCAAGTGCCTTTATATCGTGCTGATCAATTGGTCAGACATGCGCCTGCGTTGCAGCATCAATTAGATGAATCTCATCGCAGTGCTCGACTCAATACGCGCACAGCTAAGTTGCTGAAGCTTGCTAGCGGCGATAGAGCAGTGATTCAAGATGCAGACGAAAGTTATGTGTTGCCTGTCATGATTGATGACAAAGTGTCTGATAATGCGGTGGCTTTATCAGCCGCGATGGTTGGCACGAAAACAATGAGCGATTTCTTTGGACCTATAACTGTAACAAAAGGGTAGACAGGATGGATGCGATTCTGGCATTAGTGTGGACAGTCATCAAAATCACAGTGATCGTGCTGCCGTTGCTGTTGGTGGTTGCCTATACAACATACGCTGAAAGAAAAGTGATTGGTTTTATGCAAGTGCGCGTAGGCCCGAACCGCGTAGGCTATTTTGGTTTACTTCAACCGATTGCTGATCTGGTAAAACTATTAAATAAAGAAATTATTCGACCAACCATGGCGAATAAGCTTTTATTTTTAATAGCACCCGTGATTAGTGTGACTACGGCTTTAGTGGCGTGGGCTGTTATTCCTTTTGATGATTACTTGGTCCTCGCTAATATTAATGCGGGTTTGCTTTACATTTTTGCGATCACCTCATTAAGCGCCTATGGCGTATTGATTGCGGGTTGGGCATCGAACTCAAAATATGCCTTGCTTGGCGCGTTGCGCTCAGCCGCTCAAAGCATTTCGTATGAAATTGCGATGGGGTTTGCATTGGTTGGCGTTATGATGGCAGCCGATTCTGTTAACATTCGTGAAATTGTATTGGCCCAAAGCGGTGGGTTCTTTCACTGGTACTGGCTCCCGCTATTGCCTTTATTCATGGTTTTTTGGATTTCTGCCTTAGCTGAAACTAATCGTGCTCCGTTTGACGTTGCAGAAGGTGAGTCTGAAATCGTCGCGGGTTTTCATGTTGAATACTCAGGGATGACGTTTGGTTTGTTTTTCTTGGCTGAATATATGGCGATGGTGTTGATCTCAGTATTGTGCGCGCTTTTATTCTGGGGCGGTTGGTTATCACCGTTTCAAGGCGTTGCTCATTTGGATGCATTTTTTGCATTTGTGCCAGGTATCGTCTGGCTTGTATTAAAATCAGGTTTCTTTCTGTTTGCATACTTGTGGTTCCGCGCGACTTTCCCGCGTTACCGTTATGATCAAATTATGCAATTAGGATGGAAAGTTTTGATTCCGATTACGATTGTGTGGATTGCCGTGTTGGCAATTGCGATTCAATGTCAAATAAGGCCATGGTTCTAAAAATGAAGATAGGCAAGAGATTAGTTAAGACACTAAAAACATTCACGTTGTGGGATTTGTTGAAAGGGTTGCGTCTAACAGGGAGTTACTTTGTTAAACGTAAGTTTACACTCCAATACCCTGAAGAAAAAACACCTATATCTAACCGTTTTCGTGGTTTACACGCATTGCGTCGCTATCCCAATGGTGAAGAACGATGTATCGCTTGTAAATTGTGTGAAGCAGTTTGCCCAGCATTGGCAATCACCATTGATTCTGAACCACGTGATGATGGTTCGCGTCGTACGACCCGTTACGACATCGATTTGTTCAAGTGCGTTTATTGTGGCTTATGTGAAGAAGCATGCCCGGTAGACTCCATTGTATTGACGCCGGCACTCGAATATCATTTTGAACGCCGTGGCCCGAATGTGATTACAAAAGCGGAATTGTTAGCGATTGGAGATAAGTATGAATCTCAATTAGCGCAAGACCGTGAACAGGATAGCTCTTATAGATAGGTTAGGGTGTCTTTAAGACCCCCACCCGCC
>Ga0209425_10000716_pt1 | contig 39750 bp, 34 predicted proteins | sample COG_05_FD_184749 | JGI IMG/M metagenome (GOLD analysis project Ga0209425, IMG submission 184749) | Pelagic Microbial community sample from North Sea - COGITO 998_met_05 (SPAdes) (version 2) | ecosystem: Environmental > Aquatic > Marine > Neritic zone/Coastal water | place: Helgoland, sampling...
GAGGGTCTAAATCCAATACACTATCGCCATCACATTGTTTAGCAATAGTAACCGCGTTGGCAATAGGTTTTGGCTCAACATAAAGTGTGGCAACTTGTTTAAGACCTAAGCACTCTACACTTGAAAGTTCTGTGTTTTCAATGCTGGCCCAAATAGCTTGATTTGTTGGTGTGGTATTGGTATAACTGTTTTCAATATTAATTATGTTGATATTTGTTAAAGCATCCTCTTTATTTTCAAACAAGCTTACTCTAATGGTTTGTGCAGAAAACTTTGCATCAGAAGCTATAAGTTTCTCTTTAACATCTTTTAGAATGTCACTATTAAATGTGGCGATACCATCTTGAGTAAGAGCTGGAGAATCATCACAAACCGCATAAGAAAGCATGAAACTATCAGCAATTAGACTCGCACCAACTTTAATATCAATTTGAGAGGTTCTAAAACAGTTATTTGAAGTAATAATTTTTACATAAACACTTTGATTGAAAGCTTCATTAGTAAACTTTGTTGGATCTGTAATTAGTGAATTCACATTTAAATCAGAGTCTGTATAATATTCAAAGGTTTCATTTTCGTAGTCAGAAGAAATAAGAAGTTCGTTTTTAGTTAAATTAAATAGCGATTTACCATCATTTATTTCATCATCGTCACATTGTTCTACAGTGATCAATGGTTTTACCGTTGGAAGGGCAGCGACTTCAATATCAAAAGAAGTTGTTGCTCTAAAACATCCAGAACTTTTATTTAAAACTCTTACATAAATTTTTTCTCCTCCCGCTTTACTATTAGTGTAAGGAGATGCTAAGCCTGTGCTCGCTGTATTATTTGCATCATCTTGACTGATGTGGTAAGTAACAGTAAAATTGTCAGGGCTTTGATCTCCGAGAATAGTAGCTGTTTGAGAGGATAAATCAAAAGAAGAAATAACACCATCTTTATCATCGCCAACAGAGTTATCGTCACATTTAATAATTGAATTGACTTGGTTTGAAACAGGAAGTTTTTCAAATACTGTTAAAGAAACCTCATCACTTTTTGTAGGACATAGATATTGGTCAGAGTTAACCAAAACTCTATATTTTTCACCATTCATTTCAACTTTGACATTATTGATAATTAATGTTGAACTTTCAGTTCCGCTGTAAGTGTCTGATTCAACCAGATCGTCCCAAGGTTCAAAATTTGAAGAGCTAATATTGTATTTTTGCCACTGAAATGAGGGGTTATTTAAAGTTTCTACACCAACACTGAACGTCGTGTTAGCCCCCTCTTGACAAGCTGTGGTTGAAACCGGAACAGAATTGATGGTTACGGGACTGCTTACTTTTTGAAAAAAATAAATTCCATTTTCATCTTTAAGCGGTTCTTCGGAATAATCATGTTCAGCCACCCCTCCGTTTTCATTTACTCCATTATTTTCAGTTGTTGGAATTCCAATTCCAATCATTCCATTTCCATCAATATCTATGTAACCTGCTTCTGTTACATCGTTACAACCATCTCCATCACTATCTAAATCTAAATAATCTTTTATATTGTCATTATCAGTGTCCAATGAATAGTTTTGAATAGATATTATACCGCTAAAGACTCCATCGGTTGTAGTGTTGCTTCTTTTTTGAGTTATAGAAATGCCTGAAATCTCACTAGCGTTAAAAGAATAATTAAAATCTTTTCTAGTATTAAGCTTAAAAATAATTTCATTAGCCGTATGATTAGCTACACCAGACTCAAAAGCCTCATCAAAATTTGTATCAACCAATAAGTTTCCATTGGGATCTAAAAGTGTAACATTTTGAGTTATAGGATAGACTTTAATTGAAAAAATATCTTCAGTATTTTGAAAATCTTCTTCCGAATTATCAGAAAATTTTATATTTAAATTTTCATTAAAAGAAAGTGTGTAGTTTAATTCCACATCACTTCCTGCTCGAACATTTGTTTTAAAAACCCCGTTTTCAGTTCCCTCTAAAGTATTTATACCAACAGGAGTGCTTGTAATAGTTCCGCTATTCTCCAAAATAGTAGAGTTAATTGAGTTGTCTTTTTCAAATTTTATAGTTGGACTATCTTCATTGGTGAAATCAATTGAAGCATTACCAAAAGATTCATTAGTGTTAGTAATTCCATCATTATCTAAATCGATATCAATATTATCAACTATTCCATCCTGATCAGAATCGGTTGGACATAAACTAACAACAATTTTATTTGACAAAAAGTTAAGATTGGAACACTCCAAAACACCTTCTAATTTATATGACCCGACCTGAGTTGGTTTATATGTGGTTTTAGTATTTCCAGTTGGCTCAAAATCTCCAAATTCATTTTCTTTTAACCACCTAATACTATCAAAATTTTTGATATTATCAGCTGTTAAAATAATATTAGACTCTCCATTTTGTTTTATACAAGATCCTAACACTTCTAGCTCAACATCGTATACTATCTCTGGTGGGGTGGCAAATCCTGAATAAAACCCACCAGTCGTTGCAGCACCTTCGTAATTAAAATAAGCCACGTATAATTCGTCGTTTCCCTTGACCGAAATATTACCAGTTAAACCTTTTACTATATACGTAACATAATTTTCGTTTCCAATTACATCAAGCGGTCCAGTCACTTGACTGTAAGTTCCAATTGCCTGATCGTTTATTAAAATATTCGAATTTTTTTTGGTTATAAAAGTTACCGCACCTTCAAATGTTTTAATACCTACTTTATCTATACTTGCTATGTTGTCTACATCTCCTTTTGAGGAACAATTTAATGGAGGCACAAAAAACATACCCTGATTGGCAGCTGCCGCAAACCCAGAAGCGTAAACACTACCTGTTCCTTGAAAAGCAAATAATTTATGATCTAAATTGGATGTTTTAACATACATATTTCCACCTGCTTCATTTGAGCTATATTTATTACCCTCAACAATAAAGTATCCCCCAGCTTTTTCAATGGTTCCATAAGTCTCACCATTTATAATTATTTCGGTATTATCTTGATCGGCTATTAATAAAACATTTTCCCAACCATTATTCCCGTTTCCTCTAATAAAAATGTACTCTGATCCAACTAAATCTGATCCAACAATTTGATCAAATCCATAATCTTGTCCTCCAGTTTCTGTAGCAAAACTTCCACTGGCTGACCCTGTGTTAATTATTACAGGCTTGGTGGAGGTTACTAAAGTCCCTATTAATTCGTTTCCAAAACCACCTTGACTAGCCAAGATATAGCTTTCTCCTTTATTAAGATTGACAACATGAGGCAGATCAGGGGTTTTAGGACCTCCTGTTGTGTCAATATCTTTAGTAAAATTAAAAGTAACTTGAGTTAGATCTTCAGACGCCATTACCGAAATAAAACCAATGTGTGAAGAGTTTTGGTTTTGAAACATTCCAGCACGAAACCGGGTTCCTAGTCCAGATTTACCTTTACTAACCAATGCCCCTGCTTGATATTGTTGGCCATCTGAATTTGCTCTTACTGAGACATAGACATCTGAATCAGACTCAACAACGAATCCTTTATTTAAAACTTGTTCTGTTTGAGATGGATCAACAAAAAAATTACTCCACCAGCCGTTATTATCTCCAGGATCTTGAGCTAGTTCAATTGCTGCAGGTATATTATTGTCAATAGTTCCTTGAAAAAAGACAGTACCTGAGTCCGATGTTGCACCAACTACTCCACCTACTTTTACCTCAAAATTTACTGGCGATGTACTAGGAGTCGAAATATACAGCCACTGATCTCCTGGGTCATCTGTAGCAGTTATTGGTGGGATATAATGAATTTTACTTAACTGAGCATTAACAACAGCTAAAGAAAATAAAAAGAATAATAAAAAATATTTTTTCAACGTATATTTTTATCTTGCGTAAACTTACATGATAATTACAAAATAACAATTATCAAATAAGATTATTGCACTTAGATTCATTTTAAATTTTAATAAATTAAAAATGATAATAGTGTAATTTTTTTATGTAAATGGAGATGCTTTTTATAAATTTATAAATAGTTACAAAGAGATGCTTAAATAAATGAAGAATAAAAAAAACAGAAGAGAAGCATTAGTATATCATGCAAAACCAAATCCTGGAAAAATTGAAGTTGTTCCAACAACTAAATATAATAGCCAAAGGGATTTATCTCTCGCTTATTCACCTGGTGTAGCTCATCCTTGTCTTGAGATAGAAAAAAATATTGAAAATGTATACAAATATACTTCAAAAGGAAACTTGGTTGCAGTAATTACCAATGGAACAGCTGTTTTAGGTTTGGGTGATATTGGCCCAGAGGCTTCAAAACCTGTAATGGAAGGTAAAGCGTTGCTATTTAAAATTTTTGCTGGAATTGATGTTTTTGATATTGAAATAAACACTAAGGATACTGAAAAATTCATTGAAACAGTAAAAAATATTTCTCCAACATTTGGAGGGATTAATTTAGAGGATATTAAAGCGCCAGAAGCTTTTGAAATTGAAAAAAGACTCTCTGAAGAACTTGATATTCCTGTAATGCACGACGATCAACATGGAACAGCAATAATTTCCTCTGCTGCTTTATTAAATGCCTTAGATATAGTTGAAAAGAAAATTGAAAATGTAAAAATGGTAGTTTGTGGAGCTGGTGCGGCTGCTATTTCGTGTACAAGAATGTATAAAGCTTTTGGGATTGACCCCAAAAACATAATTATGACTGATAGTAAAGGGGTTATAAGGTCTAATCGAAAAGAACTATCAAGTGAAAAAAAGGAATTCGCTACAAATAGAAAAATAAACACTTTGGAAGAGGCCATGATTAATTCTGATATTTTTATTGGTCTTTCCAGAGAAAATATGGTTACTCCAAAAATGCTGTTATCAATGAAAAAAAATCCCATTGTTTTTGCAATGGCAAATCCAAATCCTGAAATAGCGTATGATTTAGCAATGAAAACTAGGGATGATATCATTATGGCTACGGGTAGATCAGACCATCCTAATCAAGTTAATAATGTATTGGGATTCCCGTTTATTTTTAGAGGAGCCCTAGATGTAAAAGCCTCTAAAATTAATGATGAAATGAAGATGGCAGCTGTGAAAGCACTAGCTTCACTAGCAAAAGAAACTGTTCCTGAATTTGTGAATATTGCCTACGATAAAACCAAGCTTACATTTGGAAAAAGTTATATTATCCCAAAACCTTTTGATCCAAGGCTAATTACTAAAATACCACCTGAAGTGGCTAAAGCTGCTATAAAATCAGGTGTGGCAAGAGCTCCAATTGAAAATTGGGAAAAATATGAGGAGGAACTCCATTCTAGACTTGGAAATGACAATAAAATAGTAAGACTTTTAGCAAATAGAGCCAAGGCAAATCCTAAAAAAATAATTTTTGCTGAAGCAGATCATTTGGATGTTCTAAAAGCTGCTCAAATAGTACACGAAGAAGGAATAGGTTTTCCCATTCTATTGGGAGATAAAGATGTAATATTAGAACTAAAATCTGAAATTGAATTTGAGGATGAAATTCCAATTATTGATCCAAAATCTAGTGAAGAAATAGTAAATAGAGAAAAATACGGAAAAAAATACTGGGAACTAAGAAGAAGAAAAGGAGTTACTATGTTTGAAGCAGTAAATAAAATGAAGCAAAGAAATTTATATTCTGCAATGATGCTGTTAGATGGTGAGGCAGATGCTTTAATTTCTGGCTATTCCAGAAGTTACCCCGTAACGGTAAAACCAATGTTGGAAGTCATAGGTAAAGCTCCTGACGTAAATAAAGTAGCCACAACTAATCTAATGATTACAAGTAAAGGCCCCTTATTTTTATCTGACACATCAATTAATATTGACCCAAGTTCAAAGGATCTTGCAATCATAGCTAAAATGACTGCAGAAACTGTTAAAATGTTTGGAATGGAGCCAAATATCGCTATGTTATCTTACTCAAATTTTGGATCATCAAATCATCCGATGGCTTTAAAAGTTAACCAAGCAGTCAAATTTTTACATAGAAATTTTCCTGATTTGAAAGTAGATGGTGAAGTACAATCTGATTTTGCTCTTAATAAAGAAATGTTTAAGGACAAATTCTCTTATTCAAAACTTTCTGGAAAGAATGTTAACACATTAATTTTTCCAAACTTAGATTCAGCAAACACCAATTATAAAGTGATAAAGGAATTAGACAATGCGCTTTCAATCGGACCAATTATGATGGGAATGTCTAAGGCAGTACATGTTTTACAATTAGGTGCAAGTGTTGAAGAAATGGTAAATATGTCTGCTGTTGCAGTCGTTGATGCTCAAAAAAAAGCTAAAATCAAAAAATGATTACACAACTAAAAGGAAGAATGATTGAGAAATCTCCAACAGAAATCGTCATTGATTGTAATGGTGTGGGTTATTTAGTAAATATATCGCTTAATACTTTTTCAAAATTGTCAGATTCTGAGAGTATAAGTTTATACACTCATTTACAGGTTAAGGAAGACTCACATACTTTGTTTGGTTTCTTTGAAAAAACAGAAAGAAATTTATTTAGACAATTAATTTCAGTTTCTGGAATTGGAGCTAGTACAGCCAGGACAATGCTTTCTTCATTGACACCTGGGGAAATACAAAGTGCGATAGTTTCTGGAAATGTTTCAGTTATTCAATCAGTAAAAGGAATTGGCTTAAAAACTGCACAAAGAGTAATAATTGATTTAAAAGATAAAGTAAGTTTAATTTCAGAAAACAATCAATTTATTGGAAATATTAGCAATACAAACCAAGATGAAGCGTTATCAGCATTAGAGGTTCTAGGTTATAATAGAAAACAAACTAGTAAGCTAATAGAAATGCTTGTTAATAATTCACCAGAAATGTCTGTGGAAGAGTTAATAAAAGGGGCATTGAATAAATTGTGAAGTATTGAATAAAATTTCCTTTAAAAAAAAGTTTTTTTTATTATCATCCATATTAATTCTAATATACAATTATAGTTTATTTGGTCAGAAAGTTATAAGTTTAGACACTATTGGTAATACTGTATATTTAGGAAGTTTTAAACTAAAACCACCTTCTTTTTTTGTTTCTAAGTATACTTATGATCCACTCACTGATAAGTATGTATTTACGACAAAAGCAGGAGAGATTAATGTAGGTACCCCTCTTTTTTTAACTCCATCAGAGTATCGAAAACTAATAAAAGCAAATAATATAAAAACATATTTTCAAGAGAAATTAAAATTACTTGAGGATGAAGATTCTGATGAGTCAAAAAAAATAAAAAACTTACTTCCTGATCTATATTTAAATTCAAATTTTTTTCAGTCAATTTTTGGAGGTGATGAAATTGAACTGACTCCTCAAGGGTCTATTTCAATGGATGTAGGTGCTCGTTATCAAAAAAGAGAAAACCCTTCAATTTCAACAAGAAATCAAAGTAATATTAATTTAGATTTTAACCAATCTATAAGTTTAAGTTTGAATGGAAAAATTGGAGAGAGGTTAACTATATCTTCAAACTATGACACTCAATCTACATTTGATTTTCAAAATTTATTAAAACTTGATTATACTCCAACCGAGGATGATATTATTCAAAAAATTGAGTTAGGAAATGTAAGTATGCCATTAAGTGGGTCTTTAATATCTGGAGCTCAAAGTTTATTTGGTTTCAAAACAGAACTAAAATTTGGAAATACAAAAGTTACCACAGTTCTTTCTGAGCAAAGGTCTCAATCACAAACTGTTATGGCCAAAGGAGATGGAAGCTTTGAAGAATTTTCAATATTTCCTTTAGATTACGATGAGAACAGACATTTTTTCTTGGGACAATATTTTAGAGACAAGTATGATAAAACTCTTAAAAACTACCCTTATTTAAACACGCAAGTTAATATAACCAGAATCGAAGTTTGGGTTACAAACAGAGTAAATCAAACTCAAAATGTAAGAAATGTTTTGGCTCTTCAAGATTTAGGAGAATCAGATCCTTTAAAAACAAAAATTGATGAATTTTACCCCAGTTTTATTTTAAAGCCTGGGAGTAATGTCTATCCTGACAATTCAGTAAATAAATTTGATCCTTTATCAATAGGTACTGGGCTTTTAAACTCTTCAATTAGAGAAATATCTACAGTAAAAAATGGATTTGGACCAATATCAAACTTAATAAGTGAGGGCAATGATTATTCTGTTTTGGAAAGTGCGCGAAAATTAGAACCCAATGAGTATAAACTACATGAGAAATTAGGATACATATCATTAAATCAACCATTAAATAATGATGAAATTCTTGGTGTTGCCTACCAATATACAGTTGGTGGTCAAGTTTTTCAGGTTGGAGAATTCGCTAACGATGGAATTGACGCAACAGACACATATGAAAACAATGGTCAACTTCAAATTTCAAACAACAGTCTAATTGTTAAAATGCTGAAAAGTAGTCTTACCAATATTAATCAGCCAGTTTGGGATTTGATGATGAAAAATATCTATTCTATAGGATCATATCAAATTAACAAAGATGATTTTAAATTAAACATATTTTACACTAATCCTTCCCCATTAAATTATATTGAACCAGTAGATTCTTCAATATGGCCCTCGTCAATTGATGGTAAAACTTTACTATCAGTTTTTAATTTGGATAATTTAAATATGAATAATGATATCCAAAATGGAGGAGACGGTTTTTTTGATTTTGTTCCTAACCTAACTATAAATTCAACTAATGGTTTAATTATTTTTACATCTGTTGAGCCTTTTGGGGAGTATCTTTTTGATAAATTAAAAAATAGTAATTCAAATTCTGAGGATTACAAAAATTACAACTCTTACAATGACAATCAAAAAAAATATGTTTATCAGGAAATTTATAAATCTTCAAAAATCGAAGCTGAGGAAAAAATAGAAAAAAATAAATTCCAATTAAAAGGGTCATATAAGACATCGGGAGATTCAGGGGGTATTGCTATTGGTCAGTTTAATGTGCCAAGGGGTTCTGTTAAAGTTTCTGCTGGCGGAAGATTATTGCAAGAGGGAATTGACTATACTGTAAATTATCAAGCAGGTAGAGTTCAAATTTTAGATGAAACATTAAAAAACTCAAACATTCCTATTGAAATCTCAACTGAGAGTAATTCTTTTTATGCTCAACAGAAAAAGAGATTTTCGGGAGTTAATATTGAACATAAGTTTAATGATAACTTTATTTTGGGTGGATCTTTAATGAATTTAAGTGAAAGATCAATTAGTCAAAAGGCCAATTACGGGGTTGAACCGGTAAACAATACAATGATAGGTCTAAATGGAATTTTTTCTACTGATGTTCCTTTTTTAACTAGAATGGCAAATAAACTTCCAAACATAAATACTCGAGTTCCATCTACCATTTCAGTTAAAGGTGAAGTGGCTTTTTTACATGCTGGTAAACCAAAAAATTCAGGTTATGATAATAGTGCTACTGTTTATGTTGATGATTTTGAAGGTTCAGAAACCAATATAGATTTAAGAGATAATCTTTCATGGAAACTTTCAAGTGTTCCACTTAATGTTAATGGTTCACAGTTTGGAACAGATGACTTGAGACTAGGTCACTATAGAGCAAAATTAGCATGGTATAATATTGACCCGGTTTTTTATACCAGACAAAGACCAGCCGAAATAGACGATAACGAATTATCAAAAAATGAGACAAGGAGAATTTTTATTGATGAAATTTTCCCACAACAGGACTTAATTGAAGGTCAATCAAGAATTCAAAATACATTTGATTTAAATTTTCTTCCAAACGAAAAAGGTCCTTACAACAATATTGAAAACGATTTATTTATAAATAATACTGAAAAAAATTGGGGAGGTATCTCTAGAAAAATTAACACTACTAATTTTGAACAGTCTAATGTCGAGTTCATACAATTTTGGTTATTAGACACATTTGAAGACAATTCATCTGGAGATAATTATCTTGGAAATTTAATTTTTAATCTTGGAAGTATCTCTGAAGATATCTTAAAAGATGGTAAAAAATTATATGAAAATGGGTTGCCAACTGTTAATTCTCAACAGATCACAAATAACTCATCATGGGGAATTTCTCCAGCTACTCAGTCATTGGTTTATACTTTTGATGCTGATGATAATAATAGAAAACTTCAAGATTTAGGTTATGATGGATTGAATGATCAAGACGAGAAAAATAAATACTTTAACGGAAACAATGCCGATCCAGCAGGAGATAATTATCAATATTATTTAAATACAAACGGAGGAATATTAGATCGATATAAAAACTATAATGGTACCCAAGGCAATTCGCCTGTTTCTTCAGATTATAGAGGCTCAACAACAGTTCCAGATTCTGAGGATGTTAATCAAGACAATACTATGAACACCATAGATAGTTATTTCGAATACATCATTCCAATTAAAAAAAATATGGATGTTGGGAATCACCCTTTTATAAGTGACGTTAGAAATGATGTAAAAGTTGATCTCCCCAATGGACAAACAAAAAATACTCGCTGGATTCAATTTAAAATCCCAGTTTTTAAACAGTTTTATAAAAGCAGTAAATACAGTCCATACTTTAACGCGGTAAATGGAATAGATAATTTAAGATCAATTAGATTCATGAGGATTTTATTGAAAGATTTTTCTAGTCCAGTGAACTTTAGGTTTGCTACTTTGGATTTAGTTAGAACTGATTGGAAAAGATATTCAAAAACTCTTAATAAGGATAACATATTGTATCCAAATACTTCATTTGATATTGGTTCGGTAAATATTTTAGAAAATGAAAATAGGGTTCCTGTAAATTATATCCTTCCACCAGGTGTTCAAAGAGAAGAGATTAATTCTAATAGTTCAATTATTAGACAAAATGAACAGTCTATGACAATTAAGGTTACTAATCTTCAGCCTGAGGATTCAAGAGCAGTTTATAAGAATTTAGATTTTGACATGAGACAGTATAAAAAGTTAAAAATGTATATTCATGCTGAATCTGTTGAGGGCAGTCCTTCGCTTCCTGGTGAAGGATCTTTTGAGGATTATGATAAAAGACTGGTCGGTTTTATTAGAATGGGCTCAGATTTCACGGACAATTACTATCAGATTGAGGTACCATTAAAGCCCACTGCATTTAATCAGGGTAGTTCAAATAAATTTAGTGCAGACCAAGTTTGGGAACCTGATTCAAACTCGATTGATTTTTCTTTAGAAATATTAACAAAATTGAAGGCTTTAACTCTGTCGAGTCAATCTAATTTATCTCAAACATTGTATTTTAACGAAGATCTTCAGCAAATAGATGAATTTACTTCAATTTCAAGTTTGCCGGGAGATAAAAAATATAAGTTTGCTATTAAAGGTAATCCAACCATCGGAGGAATTAAAACTCTAATGATTGGAGTTAAGAATCCCTCAACAAATAAAGGAGATATTCTCTCAGGTGAAGTATGGTTTAATGAACTTAGACTTTCAGAAATTGATGGTAAGGGTGGGTGGTCTGCCTTAGGTTCTTTAGAGGCAAATATTGCAGATGTAGCAAATTTCTCTGTTTCTGGAAAAATGTCTACTGTTGGTTTTGGATCAATTGATAAAACACCAAATCAAAGAAGTAGAGAAGATTTTAAACAATATGGATTTATCGGAAGTGCAAATTTTGGAAAATTTTTACCTGAAAATTGGGGAATTCAAATACCGCTAGCATATAGTATTAATCAGCAAGAAACAACCCCTGAATATGACCCTTTTTATCAAGACATAAAATTAAATGATAGGTTAGCTTCTGCAAACAGAAAAAGTCAAAGAGATTCCATTAGAAATCAAGCAATTTCTTTTAAACAATCTAAGAGTATAAGCTTAATTGGGTTAAAGAAAAACAGAAATGAAGATAAATCCGAAAGATTTTATGATATTGAAAATTTTGATTTTTCGTACAGTTATAATCAAGAAATTGAACATGATTTTGAAATTGAAAATTTAAGCAGAAAAACTGTCAGAGCAGGCGCTCAATATAGTTTTAGTTTTGAACCATTTGTAATCTCTCCCTTTAAGTCAATTTCATTTATTAGCGATAGTAAATATTTGGAGTGGCTTAGTGAATTTAATATCAACCCTTTACTATCTTCAATCTCCTTTAATACTAATATCAATAGAACGTTTAATAGTCAGCGCTTTAGGGAAGTTTATATTGAGGGGGCTGATTCTTCAAAACAAATAGCACTGCCAGATATTCAACAAAGGAATTTTTTATTTGACTGGAATTTAAGTTTAAGTCAAAACCTAACTAATTCTTTAAGATTGGATTTCTCAGCATCAAACAATAGTGTGGTAAAAAATTATTTTGAAAATGACTCAGATGGAAATAAAATTGTAAATAAAGAATTTGAAATATGGGACGGATTTTGGAATACTGGAGAAACTAATTCACATAATCAATCTTTTGGATTAAGCTATGAGTTGCCATTTAAATTATTCCCTCTCATTAATTTTATATCTACAAGCTATAATTATTCAGGGGATTTTAATTGGGAAAGGGGATCTGATGCGATGGCTCAGGTTGAAGATGAGTTAGGAAACGTTTTGGGAAGGGTTAATACAATTCAAAATGCAAATACTCACTCAATAAGTAGTTCTTTTAATATGGCTAAACTCTACAGAAATATTGGGCTTGTTAAAAAGAAAAAACCAAAAAAAGCTTTAAATAAAATTACAAATTCAATAATTGGTTTATTAACAGGTATTTCCAGACTAAAATTAAATTATACAGAAAATAATGGACAAGTGTTACCTGGGTACACACAGACACTAGGCTTTTTTGGAACAACCAAACCTTCACTTGCTTTTGTATTTGGGAGTCAGTCTGATGTAAGATTCGAAGCTGCTAAAAATGGTTGGTTGACTGATTTCCCAAGTTTTAATGAACAATATTCAAGAGTTCACAACACAAAATTTAATGTATTAACTGAAATAAATTGGATTAAAGATTTTAAAATAGATTTAAACGCAAATCGAGAGTATTCTGAAAATTTTTCTGAAAATTATAAGATTTTAGATAATAATTATAATGCTTTGGGCTCGAATTTACATGGAAATTTTTCCATATCATCAATTTTAATAAAAACATCTTTTAGAGACAGCAATCAATACAAATCCCAAACTTTCCAAACTTTCCAAAATAATAGATTAATAATAGCCAATAGATTGGCTTCAATTAATGGAAATTCGAATGGAGATGTTGATGAAGATGGCTTTCCTCAAGGTTATGGTAAAAATAATCAATCCGTACTGATTCCAGCATTTTTATCTGCGTATACTGGAGAAAATCCTGAAAACATTTCTTTGGGCGCTTTAAGAAGTACGCCGCTTCCCAATTGGTCCATTCAATATACAGGACTATTAAATATTGAATTTTTCAAGGAAAGATTTAAACGATTTAGCTTGGGGCATTCCTACAGGTCGAATTATACATTAAATAATTTCAAATCAAATTTAGAATTTAATTCATCAAATAATAAAATTACCGATTTGGCTGGAAATTTTTTAAACGAGACATTGTATACTAACATAAATTTAGTTGAACAATTTAATCCTCTTTTAAAAGTAGACATGGAACTTAAAAATTCTGTAAGAGTAGTTTTAGAAATGAAGAAAGACAGGGCACTATCTTTAAGTTTAGATAATAATTTACTAACTGAGGTTTCGGGAATGGATTATTCAATAGGATTAGGATATAGAATTAAGGATTTAAAATTTAGAAATAGTTTTGGAGGGAAACAAAGTGTTTCTAAAGGCGATTTGAATATTAAAGCTGATTTAAGTTTAAGAGACAATATTACCATCATAAGAAATTTAGACATTGATGACAACAAAGTAACTGCAGGACAGTCTATATGGTCGTTGAAATTTTCCGCTGATTATGCTTTGAGTAAAAGTTTTAATGCTGTATTTTTTTATGATCATTTATTTTCTGAATTTGCTATTTCTACAGCATTTCCTCAAACAACAATTAGATCAGGGATGACACTGAGATACAATTTTGGCGAATAAATTATTTATGAAAAAATATTTATAAAACTTACATTTACAAATTAAAAATTTATTAAAAATGGAAATTAAACCTGAATTAAAGTATACAAAAGACCACGAATGGATTAAGGTCGAGGGTAATGTGGCAACCATTGGAATCACTGATTACGCTCAAGGAGAATTGGGGGATATTGTTTACGTTGAGATTGAAGCTTTAGATGAAGAGTTACAAAAAGAAGAAATTTTTGGATCAGTAGAGGCTGTTAAAACTGTTTCAGATTTATTTTTACCAGTTTCAGGAAAAATTACTCATATCAATGAGAGCCTGGAAGATAACCCAGAATTAATTAATGAAGACCCCTATAATAAAGGATGGATTATAAAAATGGAAATTCAAACCCCGAGTGAGTTGGATGAACTCTTAGATGCTGATTCTTATCAAGACCTAATCGGTGGATAAAGTTTTTTTTAAAAAACTTACAATATTATATACTCTATCTATTTTATTAGTTTCTATAATTCCTATTCCTAAACTCCCGTTTCCAGAGTTTAATCTGTTTGAATGGGATAAATTTTTTCATTTATGTGCTTATCTAATTATGGCAATAATGTGGATTAGATTAGGGTTTTTAGAAACTGGTGATTTGAAGTGGAATTATATCAGAATAGTAATTTTTGTTGCAATTATCACTGAGTTTTGTCAAGGATTTTTGCCAATTGGAAGGTATTTCGAGATTGCTGATATTATTGCAAATATGACAGGGATTATAATTGCAATTTTTTTAGGTAAAAGCTTTATTCTTAAAAATAAGTAGCTATAGCTTTTATTTTAAAAAAAAAAAATTATTTTAGCTAAGAATACATTGTAATTATGCAAAGAAAAAAAAATCCACAAGCGGACCTTAGAAAATATAGTAGTTTAATGTTTGCTCTAGGCTTATGTTTGGTGCTTTTTATTTCATGGCAGGCTATTGAGTATAAAACATACGAGAGACAATACGATTTAGAATCCTTAAATGTTGAGGATGATGATGATGAAGAAATTCCAATTACTGAACAAATAAAAACACCACCACCACCACCACCACCACCAGCTCCTGAAATTATTGAAGTAGTTGAAGATGAGGAAGAAATTGAAGAAACTATTATTGAATCTACTGAGACTGACCAAGAAGAGGTAGTCGAAGAAGTTGAAGTTTTGGAAGAGGAAATTGATATGGATATTCCATTTGCGATTATTGAGGATGTTCCGTTATTTCCAGGTTGTGAAAACGTAGCTAAATCCCAAAGAAGAAAATGTTTTCAAGAAAAAATACAAAAACATATAATTAAAAATTTTAGATATCCTGAAATTGCTCAAGAAATGGGCATACAAGGAAGAGTTTTTGTCCAATTTATAATTGGAAAAGATGGTAATATTAGTGGGATTAGAACACGTGGACCCGATAAGAATTTAGAAAAAGAGGCAAACAGAATTATTTCCAAACTCCCAAAAATGACACCTGGTAAACAACGTGGTAGACCAGTAAGGGTGCCTTTCAGTATCCCAGTGACTTTCAAGTTGAATTAAGCTTTTATTTAAAGTCTTAAATTTCAGTTAATAATTGTTTTCTCAAATATTCTGTATTAACTTTGCGCCCTATTTTATTATGGCTTTAAGTTCATCCAAAACCTTTTATTTTTCGTTAAATAATCTTTTAATGTCAACTCTTAAAGACTTCTTTGAATTAACAAAAGCAAGGTTAGCTATAAGTGTTGTGTTTTCATCTCTTGCGGGTTATTTAATTGCTGCAGATACTTATGATTTAAAGATAGTTTCAATGTTGTTTATAGGCGGCTACTGTATGGTTGGAGCTTCAAATGCATTTAATCAATTAATTGAAAAAGACATAGATTCTTTAATGGATAGAACTAAAAATCGTCCAATACCTTCTTTACGTCTTTCAACTTCAAGTGCATTTTTAGTCTCTGTTTTATTGACTTTATTTGGTGTAATTATTTTATATAAAATAAATCCAAAAACAGCTCTTTTCGGTGCAATTTCTATTTTTATTTATACTTGTCTTTACACTCCTTTGAAAACAAAAACTCCGCTTTCTGTTTTTGTTGGTGCATTTCCTGGAGCCATTCCTTTTATGTTAGGTTGGGTTGCAGCAACAAACAATTTCGGAATTGAAGCAGGCACTTTATTTGCTATTCAATTTTTTTGGCAATTTCCTCACTTTTGGGCACTCGGCTGGATGCTTCATGATGATTACAAAAAAGCAGGTATTAACATGCTACCTACCAAAAACAAAGATAAAGCCACTGCATTACAAACAGTCCTCTACACAATTTGGATGATTATGGTTTCAGTGTTTCCAGTTAGTGGTTTAACTGGCGAATTACATTTAACGGTTTTTTCAGCTGCTTTAATTGGATTAATAGGTTTAGTGATGCTTTATTTTTCTATTAATCTTTATAATAAAATGACAACTGAAGCAGCAAAAAAATTATTTACAGCTAGTGTAATTTGTTTAACATTGGTTCAAGTCATATATGTAATTGATAAAATGTTTTTATGGAAATAAGTGAAAATGAAAATGAAATGCGTTTAAAGAGGATAAAGGCAAAAAAAATGATGCTGTTATTTTCTATGCTAAGTATTGCAATGACTTTTGCAGGACTAACCAGCGCTTATATTGTTAGTAAATCTCGGCCTGACTGGTTAAAAGATTTTGAACTTCCAATAGCTTTTACTTTAAGCACTATTTTTATAGCAATTAGTAGCCTTTCTATAGCATTTGCAAAAAAAAATTTAAATCAAAACAATAGTTCCAAAACCAATTTTTTGTTACTTGTAACTTTTGGATTAGGAATACTATTTGTTGCCAGTCAATTTATTGGTTTCAATAAATTAATTTCTTCAGGTTATTTTTTTACTGGAGCGCAAAGTACTATTACAACTTCTTTTTTATATGTTTTGACTGTTTTACATTTAGCGCACCTCTTTGCGGGATTAATTGTACTTATTGTAGTAATAATTAATAATTATAAAAATAAATATAAAACAGAAAAATTAGGTTTTGAATTAGCGGTTACGTTTTGGCATTTTCTGGGAATTTTATGGCTTTATTTGTTTCTTTTTTTCTATTTCTTTAGATAGTAAAAATATGTAACTTTGTAACAAAATTATTTTAATTTGATGAGCACAACAATATCAACAAACATAGAGGAAGAAGATCTTTGGGGAGGGGGTAATCAACCTTTTAAGGCTAGTTATGGAAAACTAATGATGTGGTTTTTTATCGTTTCCGATGCCTTAACTTTTTCTGGATTTTTAGTAGCGTATGGTTTTTCAAGATTTAAAAATATTGACTCTTGGCCTATCGCTGATGAAGTTTTCAATCACTTCCCTTTTTTACATGGTGTAGATGCTCCAATGTATTATGTTGCTTTAATGACTTTCGTTCTGATTTTTTCATCTGTTACTATGGTTTTAGCCGTTGATGCAGGCCATCATATGCAGAAAGAGCGTGTTGTTTTTTACATGGCACTTACAATTATTGGAGGAGCTATTTTCGTTGGCTCACAAGCCTGGGAGTGGAAAAATTTTATTAAAGGAGAATATGGAGCAGTTGAAACTAATGGCGGTCAGATTTATCAATTTGTTTACGAGGATAATCCAAAAAAAAGAATTGGATTAGAAAATTTAGCTTTAGAAATACCAGGAGATAGAGTACAACACGAGAGTAAAAATGGAATTTGGTTTAGAGATGAATCAACTTTACCTTCTTTCACCTTAAATGAAGTCATCAGTGGTTTTAAATCAAATCCAAATATTGTAATTAAAACAGAAAAAATAGATGAAAAAGGTCATAAAATTATTTTAAGCAGAGAGGAATCCTTGGAAAAAATTAGCCAAGCCAAATATGTGGTCGAGGGTGCCAATTTGGTTCGTAATGAATATGGAAATAGATTGTTTGCTGATTTTTTCTTTTTTATAACAGGATTTCATGGTTTCCATGTTTTATCTGGCGTTGTAATCAACATAATTATTTTTTTTAATGTGCTTATTGGTACCTATGAAAGAAGAGGGCACTATGAAATGGTGGAAAAAGTTGGTTTGTACTGGCATTTCGTAGACTTAGTTTGGGTCTTTGTTTTTACATTCTTTTATTTGGTATAATTTTTAAATATGGAAAACAACACACATAAATTAGAGATTTTTAGAGGACTTTTAAAATTTAAGTCTAATCAAACAAAAATTTGGGGAGTATTAATTTTTCTATCTATAGTAACAACGATTGAGGTAGTATTAGGAATTGTAAAACCTGAGATCTTAATGAATACTTTTTTAAGTACTAAGCTTATTAATTGGATATTTATTATTTTGACACTTGTAAAAGCCTATTACATAGCTTGGGATTTTATGCATCTAAGAGATGAAACAAGTGGATTACAAGCTTCTATTGTGATTACTCTTATCTTTTTAATTGCTTATTTAGTATTTATTATTCTTGTCGAGGGTAATTACATATATGATGTGATGTATGAAGGTTTTGTAAGCTGGAATTTTTAATTTATTCAATATAATTTCTTTAAATGCGAAAGTATTTTGTACTTACAATCCTTTTTGTTCTTCCTCTTGTAGTGTACCTTTTTTTTGCATCAGGAATAAATCATTTTGCTAAGCTACCCATATTAACAAAAGACATAAAAGATATTTCTGTTATCTCCTCTGAAAGTTTTAATAATAAGATTACAATTTTGGGATTTTTTGGTTCCAAAATTCAGGACAAATATGGAGATGCTGGTAATTTAAATCAGGAAATTTTTAAGAGATTTAATGAATTTAAAGATTTTCAGTTTTTAATGATTCAACCTTTAGGAACAAAAAGTTTATCAGATAGCCTTTTGTTCGAAATGAACAGGCTTACAAAAACTAACTTTCAAAATTGGAAGTTTGTTGAAGTGAGTAATAAGGATTTGTTAGATGTTTTTGAAAGTTTAAAAACAGATCTTAAATTGGATTCAAGTTTAGCCACATCTTATGTTTTTATAATTGATAGAGATGGAAATCTAAGAGGAAGAGATGACGAAGAGGGAATAAAATATGGCTATGACTCTAGATTTGTTGCCGATATTAATAATAATATGGTAGATGATGTTAAGGTGATTTTAGCTGAATATAGGATGGCATTAAAAAAAAATAACATTTATAAAAACGAATTATAAATGAAAAAGTATTCATACGTTGGAATTTCATTTATAGTTTTAATATTTGGGATTTGGTTTTTTCCAAAAATTATGGACAGTCTTGAGGGTGATAGCTTAAAAAAGAATACTAGATTAAATTTTTCTAAAGAATTAAACTATGTAAAATTAAACGGAGAGAAAAAGAAAGTCCCCGATTTTATTTTCAAAAACCAAGACAATTTATTGATTAGTAATGAAGACTTTTTAGGAAAGGTTTTTGTAGTTGAATTTTTTTTCACATCATGTCCATCTATTTGTATTGAAATGAATAAAAACATGAAAGTTTTAGATGAAGAATTTGGAGATAGGGATGATTTTGGAATTGCTTCATTTTCTATTGATCCAGAACATGATACCGTTCAAGTTTTAAAAGAATATGCTGAGTTTATAAATGTTAAATCTAAAAACTGGCATTTTTTAACTGGAGCTATTACAGACATATATGATTTATCAAATACAGGCTTTAATATTTTTTCTTCGGTTAATCCTGATGTTGCTGGAGGTTTTGAGCATCAAGGATTTTTTGCTTTAATTGACCAAGAGGGTTATATTCGCTCAAGAAACAATGCAATGGGATCACCGATTGTTTATTATTTAGGAATTGGTGATGAAAATTTAGAAGTTCAGGGAATTGATATGATAAGAGAGGATATTACTAAATTATTGAGTGATGAGTAAAAATAATTCAAAAATTTATAACACTTTGATAGTAATAGTTTCAATAGCTATTCCTATTGTTGTAGCGATTTTATTTACCGTAAAAATTCCAGATGCAACTCCCCTAACATTTCTTCCACCTGTATACGCCACTATTAATGCTGTTACTGCGTTATTATTAGTACTTGCAATAAGAGCTATTAAATCTGGGAAGCGTATGTTACATGAACGATTGATGAAAGTTTGTATCGGTTTATCTTTGATTTTTCTTGTTATGTATATAGCTTACCACATGACCTCGGACCCAACTCCTTTTGGTGGAGAGGGATTTGTAGCCTACTTATACTATTTTATCCTTATTACTCACATAATTTTATCAATAGTTTTAATTCCAATGGTCCTGACAAGTTATGTAAGAGCCATTCAATCGCAATTTGATCCTCACAAGAAAATTGCTAAAATTACTTTTCCGGTTTGGTTGTATGTAGCCGTAACGGGAGTGATTGTTTATTTAATGATTTCACCATATTACTAAATGATTTTTTTAATTACATATAATCTTCAATGCGCGATGTGTAGAGCTGTTTTAGAATCTGGAGTAGATCAAAAAGCAGCAGAAAGTTTAAATGATGGCATTGTATATTTAATGATTATCCCTTATGTATTAGGTTTTTTAACTCTTGTTTTTCTTTATTATAGGTTTTTTAAGAAAAAGTCATAATTCAATTTTTTTTTTTATATTTGCTACTATGTATAACAAAGTACTATGTATAATATTAAATTATTGAAATTATGAAAAAAATAATATTGATTTTATTGACAATTTTCACTTTCACATCTTGTGGACTTGATGTTAAGCCTAACGTTTCTGTGAAAAATGATATAAATTTAACAATTGATGGAGAGAATATTGATGGACTTCAAGGAGAATGGATCATATCGGTTGAAGAAAAAGAAGATGATAAGAAAGATAAAAAAGAAATCATAATTATAACTATTGAAAAGAACGAATTAGATTAAGGGGAGGTTGAGTACTGAAAATTTTAAAATACAGATACGAAAAGGTCTTCTAGAATTTTGCATTTTGCAAATAATTTCAAGAGACGAGGTCTACACTTCTGATATTATTGATGAACTTAAAAATTCAAAAATAATTGTTGTTGAGGGTACTGTTTACCCTTTGTTGAATAGACTTAAGAAATCAGGATATATTCAACATGTTTGGCGTGAATCAGACCAAGGACCGCCTAGAAAGTATTATTCTGTAACTTATGAGGGAACTCTTCACATAAAAGAATTGATCATTTCATGGAATGAGTTAGACGCCTCAGTAAAGAAGTTATTAAAAACTAAAAAATGAAAAAACTATTTCTATTATTACTTGAATTTAAGATAAATATTTTGAAGAAAATTTTAGAATGGTTTAGGAAATAATCAAATAAAAAATGAAAAAAACATTTACAATTAATATCGGTTATTCAATTTTTAATATAGAAGAAGGGGCTTATGAGATACTGAATAGTTATTTAAATTCTATTAAAACTTATTTTTCTACAATTGACGATGATTCTGAAATTATTAAAGATTTTGAGCTCAGAGTTGCAGAAAATTTTTCATCAAAAATTTCATCAAGTAAACAGTGTATCAATTTAAATGATGTTAGAGAAATGATTCAAATTATGGGATCATTGGACGATTTCAAAGAAATCTACAGTGATAACGGAACAGAAACAACTAATGAGGATAAAAAAAGCAATAAACTCTTTAGAGATTCCAGTAATAGAATTATTGCTGGAATATGCTCAGGAATAGCTGAATATTTTAAAATTGATCCAATAATTATAAGAATCATATTTTTTATTGCTGTTCCTCTAAACTTAATTATATATATCATTTTGTGGATGGGAATACCCTCTAAAGATTTTGACCCTAATTTGAGAAAAATACTTTACAGAGATAAAGAAAATGGAATATTTGGTGGAGTTGCAAAAGGACTTTCAAACTACCTAAAGATTGATGTCAATATAATACGCGTTGTTTTTGTAGTTAGTTTGTTTTTTGGAGGAGCAGGGTTAATGTTCTATTTGTTATTATGGTTTTTCACTAAAGAGGCCAAAACTATTGGACAAAAAATGAATATGTCAGGATTCAATGTAAATTTATCCAACCTTGAGGATTTTATTAAAAAAAAAACGGGAAACTTTAATAAATCAGAAAGCACATTAACAAAAATATTTTTATTTCCTTTTAGACTGTTGGCACCAGTAATTAATGTTTTTTTGAATGTCGGAGCTTTAATTTTAAAAATAATATTTTTTGTAATCGCTTCAATATTCCTTTCAATTTGTGGAATTTTATTTTTTTTACTATTGACATTATTATTTAATGAAACGTCTTTAAATCAAGATCCTGAATTTTATGAGCTCTTAAGCTCTATTCCAAATTACTTTATAATATTTTCAACCTTATTAATAGGAATAACAATAGTACTTACTATAATAACATCATTTTATGTTTTGTTTAAGAAAAAATCAAATATTAATGTCAGTATAATCTTAATTTTTTTGTGGATTGTTTTTTTTATTATTACATCTATTTCGATACCTAACATAATTTTGATTTTACAAGATTTAGATCATTTACCATATTGGATTAATGGGTTTGATAATAAGTCGTACTATTTTAATTGGATTTTTTAATCATGAAAAGATTTATAATTTTTTTATTGTTTGCAATTAATTTAAAGGCCCAATCAACATCGGTTAAAATCTTAGACTCCATCACCTTTAATCCTATACCATTCGCTACAGTTTATTTTTCTAATAGTAGCGGAGTAATATCAGATGAAAATGGAGATTTTGAATTAATAAAAAATGAATTAAACGATGAAGATTCCTTATTTATATCATCCATGGGATACAAAAAAGTTTCTTATTCTTTAAATAGATTTAACGATAGCATTATTTTTTTAAGCCCAAAACCAATAGAGTTGAACAATGTAATAATCACAAATAGGAAACTTGGTTCACAAGAAATAATAGAAAAAATAAAAGCTGCAATAACTCAAAATTATCAAACTGATTTATCAGAAAATAAAATTTTTTACAGAAAGGAATATAACAGTACAATAGAAAAGTTCGAAATAAATAAATTTAAATCGTCTATTGATAATGTAAATGATTTATTAATTGATAGTTTACTTTTAAATTTACCAAGTGAAAATAAATCTGCTACAGAAGTCCTATCATACTATTATGGTAATTTGGAAGAAGACAATCAGAAAATTAATTTAATAAAATCAAGAGAAACTTATAAAAAAGACAACGAAATATTAGAATCGTTAAATTCAAAACTTGAGGAATCTCTTAAGAAAAGTCTAAAATCTAATTCTTACTTTAAAATTAGATCTGGTTTATTACCATTTTCAGGGGATTTAGAATTTGATGGTCTGTGGGATATTGATAGTACTAATCAAGCAGCTTTAAAAAAAGCTAGCGATGATGAAATAAAAAGAAAAGAAAACTTTGCTAATTCTATAAAAGGAAGAGTTTCTAATATTTATTCAAACCTCTTTTATAATGATGCAACAGATTTAGATTTTATTTTGAAATCCAATAGATATGAATTTAGCAATCCAGAGCTTAATTATTTGGGTAATCAGTTAGTATATGTAATGACTTTCAGGCCAAAGGGTTCGAAAGATTATAAAGGGACACTACATATTAACTCGGATGATTTTGCAATAGTAAGAATTGATTTTAAAAATGTTAAATCTTTATTTAAACTAAAGCTACTTGGTTTTTCATCAGATAATTATTTGGTAGAAGGTCGAATGGTTTTTTCAAAACTAGACAAAAAAAAATATTCCTTGACTTATTTTCAGGTTTCATCAGGCTCAAAAGCAGGAATAGATAGGCCATTTAAAATTATTGAAAAAAATAAATTTGTTAAAGGTAGAAAAAAGCAAAATCAGATTTCTTTTAACTTAGATTTTATTGTTAATTCTTTAAATAAAGTTGAATTAAGGGTTTTTCAATCAAAACCTATTGATTTAAACCTGTATGAGAATTTAAAAGAAGAGAATAAAATTTTACCTGAATACGTAGATGAATTTAAAACTAATTTTTGGGAAGAATTTTAATTTGGTTTATAAAATAAACTAGTTTATATTTGTATAAAATTATATATCGAATCTAAAAAAAATATTGACCATAAGTAATTGTTTTTGATTTTAAAATATTGTTTTTGGGTTCGATATTTATTAAAATTTTTATTATGACAAAAGAAGAAAAATTAATTATTATCAACGAAGCAATTAAGCAAACAAAAACCAATTTAAAACCTCTTGGATATAACTTGATTTTTTGGTCAATAGTAGTAATTTCAATGAGCTTATTTCATTATTTTTTTCCCAAAATAGTTCAGTACAGCTATTATTCATCTACAATATATTGGGTATCAATTCCACTAATAGGGATGGTATATACTACTTACTATAATATTAAAACGGGTATTAAAATTGGTTACGAAACACAACTAGATAGAGTTATTAAAATAATCTGGGGAGTTTTTGGATTTGCTTGGATTTTTACAGTAGCTATTTCCATATTACATAATATAAATCCTGTTCAAGATATTTTATTTCTTTTGGGACTAGTTTTACTAATGAATGGGTTGATAATTAAATTCCGTAATATTACTATTGGAGGAGTTGGACTTTTAATTTTTACTATATATACTTACTACAATCCAGGCTTAAATTTACTTTTAGTTAATGTTATTGGAATCAGTTTTGGGATGTTAGTACCAGGGTTATCACTTTATTTGCATAAGAAGGATGAATAAAGAGATTGAAAAATTATTGTTTAATCCAATTAGACTCAAAACAATATCCTTTTTAATGACAGTAGAGACATGCACTTTTAAAGCACTGCTTGATGTTACTACCTCTTCCAAAGGAAATTTAAGTATTCAATTAAAGAAATTAAATGATGCTGGACTGATCAAAATAGAAAAATATTTTCAAAAAAGTTATCCAACAACCGATTACTCAATAACAAAAAAAGGAAAAACTTCATTTGAGGATTTTTTTAAACAATTACAATCTTTAAAAAATGAATAATAAAGCATTAAATTTGTGAACCATAATTGATATATTTCAAAACGAATCACAATCTTATGATTAAAATAAAAGATTTACATAAATCCTATAAAATGGGATCAAATTCCTTACATGTTTTAAAAGGAATAAATTTTGAAGTTGAAGAAGGTGAATTAGTTGCAATAATGGGATCTTCAGGCTCTGGAAAATCTACCTTATTAAATATTTTAGGGATGCTAGATCTTTTGGATAAAGGAACTTACGATTTAGATGGCGTGCCAATTAAAGATTTAGACGAAACAAAAGCTGCTAATTACAGAAATAAATTTCTTGGTTTTGTATTCCAATCTTTTAATTTAATTAATTATAAAACTGCCTTAGAAAATGTAACTCTACCTCTTTATTATCAAGGATTTAAAAGAAAAGAAAGAGAAGAGGAAGCGCTAAGGTATTTGGACAATGTGGGTTTAAAAGAGTGGGCAACTCATTTGCCTAGTGAACTTTCTGGGGGGCAAAAACAAAGAGTAGCTATTGCTAGAGCTTTAGTTTCAAAACCAAAAGTTTTGTTAGCTGATGAACCAACTGGAGCATTAGATTCTAAGACTTCCAAAGAGGTTATGGCTTTAATTCAAAAAATTAACAAGGATGGTAAAACAATTTTAATAGTTACACATGAGGAAGATATTGCTAAAATGTGCTCTAGAATTGTTAGGTTGAAAGATGGAGTAATTATGGAAGATAAAAAAAATAAAATGGTAAAAGCTATTTAATGTTTAGTAGAGATCGTTGGTTAGAAATATTTGATTCAATTAAAAAAAATAAACTTAGAACATTTCTTTCTGGGTTTACTGTTGCTTTAGGTATTTTAATATTTGTCGTTTTATTTGGTTTTGGTAATGGACTTGATAATACTTTTGATAAATTTTTTACTGACGATGCATTAAATACTATGTGGGTTAATGCAGGAAGAACTACAAAGCCTTATATGGGTTACAAGGCTAATCGAAGAATAGAATTTGACAATAAAGATTTAGAGGACATCACAAACAGGTTTGCATTCTACATTGATGGAATAACTCCAAGAATTTCTGAGAGTGGAAATATTGGATATAAATTAAAATCAAATAATTATTCGGTGAGAGGTGTGGGTCCTTTTCATCAAAAAAACGAAATGACCATAATGATGCAAGGTCGATATATTAATGGATTAGACGTAGAAAATAAAGAGAGAAATGTTGTTATTGGTAGATTAGTAAAACAGGATTTATTCGGAGATGAAGATGCTTTAGGTAAATTTGTTTCTGGTGGAGGAAGATCATGGAAAGTTATTGGTGTTTTTCAAGATGATGGTGGAGATAACGAAGAAAGAATAGTATATGTCCCCTATACAACCCTACAACTAATTCAAAAAAATACTGATAAATTACAACAGATTATTATTTCATATAAACCTGAAATTGGTTATGCAGGAGCTGTTGCCTTTGAAAATCAATTAAAAAAATATTTAAAACAAAAAAAATTCATTGATCCAACCGATCCAAGAGGTGTTTTCATTAGAAATATTGCTTCAGAATTAAGTCGAAATGATCAATTTAAAAGTGGTCTTTCCTCTATTATTTTATTTGTTGGGATCGGAACCCTTCTTGCTGGAATAATTGGAATATCAAATATTATGGTATTTGTGGTAAAAGAAAGAACTAAAGAACTTGGAATTAGAAAAGCAATTGGAGCAACACCAAGTTCAATTATTGGAATGATACTTCAAGAAGCGATTTTTATAACTTCAATTTCTGGGTATGTAGGTCTTATAACTGGAATTGGTATTCTTAAATTGGTCGGTAACACCTTAGAAGAAGATTATTATATTTTAGATCCTTATGTTGATTTAAATACAGCAATACTAGCAACTTTTTTATTAATTGGTTTTGGGGCATTTGCCGGATATTTACCAGCAAAAAGAGCTGCTAAAATAAAACCGATAGAAGCTTTAACAGATAAATAAAATGAAAAGACTATTTGATAAAGATACTTGGCAGGAAATTTTTGGATCTATTCAAAAAAATAAAGTCAGAACTGTCATTACAATGATAGGAGTTCTTTGGGGAATATTTATTTACATTGCACTTGCCGGTTCTTCAAAGGGATTGGATAACGGATTTGAAAGAGCTTTTCAATCTATTGCATCAAACAGTATTTTTATTTGGGCACAATATACAAGCCTCCCTTATGCAGGATATAAATCTCAGAGAGCTATTCAATTAAAATTAGGAGATGTTGATGTTTTGAAAAAAAGAGTAAAAGGAATAAAGTTTATAGCTCCAAGAAATGTTGCAGGCGTTTTTGGTTCAGCAGGCGGAAATATAGTTCGAGGTAACAAGACAGGGACTTATGCAATATATGGCGAGTTTCCAGAATACATTAAAATAGCAACTTCAAAAATATATGACGGGGGAAGGTTTATAAATGAAACGGATATAGAAATGGAAAGAAAAGTGTGTGTAATTGGAGAAAGGACACAATTAGAATTGTTCGAGGAAGATGAGAATCCAATTGGGAAGTTTATTAGTATTAATAAAATAAATTTTAGAGTAGTGGGAGTACATAAATTTGTTCAAGGTGGAGGTTTTGGTGATGATGGAGATATTTATATACCGTTTGCGACTTTTAAAAAAATATTTAATACCGGTGATAGAGTTAATTTTTTTATGATAGCAGCTGATGAAAATATAGATGGCGTACAAGTTGAAAAAGATATTAAAGCAACTTTAAAACAAATTCATAAAATAGATCCAAATGACGAAAGAGCCATATCGGGATTCAATCTTGGTGAAGTTTTCAAAAAAACAATGAATTTTGCTAACGGGTTAACATTTTTATCTTTAGTTGTAGGTATTGCAACTATTTTAGCTGGTGTGATTGGAATTGGAAATATACTGCTAATTTCTGTTAAAGAAAGAACTAAGGAAATTGGTATAAGAAGAGCTTTAGGTGCCACACCCTCTGAAGTTAGATCTCAGATTATTCTTGAATCGGTTTTTTTAACTATTCTGGCAGGAATAATAGGAATAATTTTAGGAGCATTAGTACTTTATGGAATTAATGCTGCTACAGCTGATATGACAGATTTCCCATATACTAACCCAACTGTACCCATACCTTATGTTTTGGGTGCTTTAACACTTATGATTGTACTGGGTACATTAATAGGTATTATCCCTGCTCAAAAGGCAGTTAGTGTTAAACCAATTGACGCATTAAGAGAAGAATAATTAATTAATTAATATGAAATATTTAAAATACATCGGAATTGTTTTGCTAATAGGAGGAATTTTATTTGCCAGTGCTTTTTTTATAAAGTCTAATAGTAAATCTTCAATTGTTTATGAAACACAAAATTTAATTACTACTACCATTGAGGAAAAAATTGTAGCTACAGGAAAAGTATTGCCTGAAGATGAAGTTAACGTAGTTCCTCAAATAGCTGGAATTATACAGGAAATATACGTTGAGGAAGGGGATGAAATATTAGCAGGAGATTTAATTGCTAAAATTAAAGTCGTTCCCAATGAGCAAACTCTTAATTCAGCTGAGGGAAGAGTAAAAAGTGCAGAAATAGTTATGAAGAACTCTAAAATTGAGTTTAATAGAAATCAAGGATTGTTTAAAAAAGAAATTATTTCAGAACAGGAATACAATGCCTCCGAACTTAGATACAATCAAGACATGCAGAATTTATCAAACGCAAAGAGTGATCTTCAAATAATTAAATTAGGCTCATCTGGTGGATCATCAATTACAAATACCAATATTAGAGCTACTGTTTCGGGGACTATATTAGAAATTCCCATTAAGGAAGGTGATCAAGTTATACAAGCAAATACTTTTAATGCAGGTTCTACAATAGCAACCATTGCTGATCTTAACAAAATGATTTTTGAGGGACAAGTAGATGAGGGAGAAGTAGGAAAATTGAGTGCGGGAATGCCCTTAGTAGTCACCTTAGGAGCAATTGAAGATAAAGAATACAAGGCTAAATTAAGATTGATTGCACCTAAAGGAACAGAAGTTGCTGGCGCTATTCAGTTTAAAATTGAAGGTGAAGTTTATTTAGATGACGAATATATAGTTCGAGCCGGCTACAGCGCTAATGCATCAATTGTGACAGATAAAAAAATAGATGTTATAGCAATTAGCGAAGCATTATTACAATACGACTCTCAAACAAAAAAACCATATGTCGAGATAGAAACCTCCAATCAAAAATTCATTAGAAAGGATGTTGAATTAGGTATTTCTGATGGAGTCAATGCTGAATTATTAAGTGGTTTAGCAAAATCTGATAAAATTAAAGTTTGGAATAAAACGGAACCAATTAAAAGAGGGGAAGTTGATAGCAGAGACGATGGTAGAACTAAATTCGACTAAATAATTTAATTACATGAAAATCTTAAAGTACTTATTTATAATAATTGTCCCTAATATTTTACTAGCTCAACAAACATGGACTCTTCAAGAATGCGTGAACAGAGCAATTGAAATGAATATTTCAATTAAACAGTCAAAGTTAGATTACGCAGGCTCTGAAATTGAAAAACAAGGAGCTATAGGTAATTTTTTACCCAATATTAATGTAGGAAGTAATCATTCTTGGAATATTGGACTAAATCAAAATATAACAACTGGCTTATTAGAAAATGTTACCACCCAATTTACTTCAATGAATTTGAACATGAATGTAAATATTTACGGAGGACTTCAAAATATTAACAGGTTACATAGAGCAAATCTTTCAATTTTAGCTAGTCAGTATCAGCTGGAAGATATGACAGAAAACATAGCATTGTTGGTTGCTAACTCATATTTACAAATTTTATTTAGTAAAGAATCACTTTCTGTTCAAATATTGCAATTGGATATTACAAATAGTGAGTTAAAAAGAATAAACGAGTTAGTGAATTCCGGAGTTGTTCCTAAAGGAGATTTGTATGAGATTGAAGCTAATCTTGCTTCGCAAGAAAAAAATCTAGTTGACGCTCAAAACGCATATTATTTATCTAAGATTTCTTTAGCTCAATTGTTATTAATTGATGATTTTGAAAATTTTGAAATTGCTAATGAAACCTATGATATTCCTATTTCTGATGTTATGAGTAAAACACCTGAAGAAATTTTTAATTATGCAGTTTCAAATAAAAAAGAGATTAAGATTTTCGAAACCAATCTTGATATAGCTAAAAAAGACTTAGAAATATCTAAAGCTTCATTAAAACCTACCTTATCAGCTTTTTATTCTTACAGCTCGAGAATTGGATACTCTGACAGATTAGTACCCACAGACGAAATTTCTTATACTCCAATTGGTGTTGTTGAAGGTACAGGAGAAAGAGTAGTAGCCCCTTATACAAAAATGACAACATCAGGGCCGCAATCTTTTTCAAAACAATTTGACTTAAATGCTGGTCAAAATTTTGGCCTTAGCTTAAACATTCCCATCTTAAACAACTTTTCTAGGCGTTCAAATGTAAATAGAACTAAGATTAATATCTTAAGAACCGAAAATTCATTACAACAAAAAAAATTAGATTTAGAAAATACAGTTAATCAATCCTTTTCTGACGCAAATGGAGCTTACAAAGCTTATCTAGCTTCGAAAAAGTTAATAAAAGCAAGAGAATTAGCTTTTGAATATGCTAAAAATAAATTTCAAGTGGGAGCCATGAACTCTTTTGATTTTACCCAAGCTAAACAAAGATATGAGTTGGCACAATCTGAACTTATAAGAACAAAATATGATTACATATTTAAATTAAAAGTCTTAGAGTTTTATTTTGGAGTCCCTATAACAGTCAATTAATCTTATTTAGTGAGTTATATTCTAAACATAGAATCCTCAACAACAAATTGTTCTATATCATTGGCTAATAATGGTAAATTAATATCTGTTAGGGAATTTAATGAAAAGAATTATTCTCATTCAACAAAGATGCATTCTTTCATTGAGGAAGTTTTAAAAAATTCAAATATCAGTGTAAATAAATTATCAGCAATAGCTGTTAGTAGTGGTCCTGGTTCATATACTGGTTTAAGAATTGGTGTATCCGCCGCCAAAGGACTTTGTTATGCCCTTCAAGTCCCATTAATATCAGTACCTACCCTTAAAGTTTTAGCTAGGCAAATAAATATCAAGGGAAAAGATTTAATAATTCCTGTACTAGATGCTAGAAGAGATGAGGTGTATTCTGCTGTGTATAATTCAAAATATGAATTAGTAAGAAATATTTTTCCTGAAATAATTGATAGCGAATCTTTCATTGAATTAGCTAAAGAAAACAAATTATATTTTATTGGAAATGGTCAAGAAAAATGTGAAAGATTGATAAGGAAAAACTCTAATTTAATTTTTTCTAATTACGATACTTTTCCATCTTCAAAAGAAATGGTTTTAATTTCTTATGAGAAATTTAAAAAATCAAAGTTTGAAGATGTTGCTTATTTTGAGCCAGATTATTTAAAAAAATTTAGAGCGGGATAGCTAACCATTTATGGCATTCACCTCAGAAATCATCCCTGGAAGCATTTCTTTTAACATATTTTCAATACCACTTTTAAGCGTAATTGTTGATGAGGGGCATCCGCTACACGCTCCTTGAAGAATTACATTAACATTCTTTGTTTCTTGATCATATGATTGGAATACTATATTACCACCGTCTGAAGCAACAGCTGGTTTTACATGCTTTTCTATAATTTCAATAATCTCTTTAGAAATATCATCAATATTCTCAGTATCCAGTTCAACAATACTTGAGTTAGTATTAATAAGATCTTCATAAATTAAGATGTTATTATCTTCAATATATGATCGAATAAATTCTCTAACTTCCATAACATTTTCGTCCCAATTTGAAGTGGAATTTTGAGTAATAGAAATGAAATTAAAATCTAAAAAAACCTCTTTGACAAATGGAAATGTAAACAGAGATTTTACAATTGGTGCATTTGATGTTTCTTCAACATTTTTAAATTCATAAACTCCTTTAACTATCTTTTTATTAACTACAAATTTCATCACATTTGGATTTGGAGTACTTTCTGCATAGACTGTTGTGGGTGAAACTTTATTTGATTCAACCTGAGAAACTAGCCCTCCTTCATTGAGGAAATCCTGTATTTGTTTGCATAGTTCATTTTTAACATCATTCCACTTTAAAATATTTAATTTTTCAATATATACGGAACGTTTATTTAAAACTACCTTCTTTACAAAAGGCAAATAAAAAATTTGTTGAATTAAAGGAAAGTTTTTAGCATCTTCAATTTTTATAAATTCTAATCTTTTCTGTGATAAGAATTTATTTGAGTAAAATTCAAGTTCTTCTTCTCTGCTCGTTTCTTTATATTTAATTATGTGTTTTTCCATCTAAATAATATTGATTGTAAATTTAAAATTTAAAATTTTATTAAGAGATTGATCTGATCCGTTACAATAAAAAGTGTATGAGGGATCGAGTAAATTTGACTCTGATTTATTTTTTATTAATAATCTATTAGTTTGCTTAGCTACAGCTTTTCCGCTATCCAGGATTTTTATATGACTAGGGATTAAAGATTTAATTGTTTTTATCAAAATAGGATAATGCGTACAGCCTAAAACAAGCTGATCTATTTTATTTTGAATCATCGGATTCAAGTTTTTTTTTAAAATATTTTCAATTTTTTCTCCACTAAATATACCTTTCTCAATTAATTCAACGAGACCCGTTGCATTTTTTTCAATTACTTTCACATCTGATGCGTAATTGTTAGCTGTTTTTTCAAATAATCCACTTGATAAAGTTCCTTTGGTCGCAAGCACACCGATTAAGCCACTTTTTGTTTGCATAGCAGCAGGTTTAATTGCCGGTTCAACTCCAATAAAAGGAAGATCAAAATTTGTTCTTAATTTACTTATGCTATTTGTTGTCGCAGTATTACAAGCCACAACAATAATTTTACAACCTTTTTCAATTAAAAATTCAGTGTTTTTGATACTTAATTTTTCGATTTCTTTCTTAGACTTATTTCCATACGGTGAATTATAATTATCCGAATAATAAATAATACTTTCCTTTGGTAATATTTTTTTTATTGAATTTAAAATAGTTATACCACCAATTCCTGAGTCAAAAATTCCTATTGGTGCATTATTCATTGAGTAAAAGTAAAAAAAAACTACCTAAGGAAACTTAGGTAGTTTAAAATATTAGTAACGAAGGTAATTTAGAATCCTAATTCTACTTTAACCTCTGCCATTAAATCTTTTCCATTTGCTAAAATCAAACTTCCTCCTTCTGTAGCATCTATAACATAATCAAAACCTTGTTCTTTAGCAATTTTTTGAATAGCTGCTCTTGCTTTATCAATGAGTGGTTTTAATAAGTCTGCTTGTTTTTTTTGAATATCTTGTTGAGCAGTCTGTTGATATTGTTGAATGTTTTGTTCCATTCCCTGTAATTCTTTAGCTCTAGCTTGGTTAGTAACTTCAGTCTGATTTTGTTGGTCAGCACCATAGGTTTGAAGTTTCGTTTGATATTCTTTCATTGAAGCTTCAATCTCAGTTGCATAGGTCTTTTGCAGCTTTTCTAGTTGAGCTTGCGCTTCCTTAACTTCAGGCATTTCACTAATTAAGGCCTGTGAATTAATGTGAGCAACTTTACTTTGTGCAAATACCGTAGTCGCTACAAATAAAAATAAAATAGTAATTGATAATTTTTTAAAAGCTTTCATTTTTTAACTTTTTTTAGGTTATTTTTCTTTTTTCTTAGTTCTAACAGACTATCTTTTCTTTTTTGATAGGCTTGTCTTTTTTCTTCTCTTTGCTTCAAAAGTAGTTCTCTTTTTGCTTTTACTTCTGCAGCTTTTTTGGCTTTAGTTTTTTCTGTTAACTTCTTTTTAGCTTCATACTCAGGACTAACTTTTTCATCCTCAAATTCAATTTTAAGCTTTTCAAGTTTTTCAGTTTTTAAAATACTTTTTAAAACCAGGTCGCTAATATCGTATTTTTTTTCGGAATAAAACATAATTGCATCAGCAGATTGATCAAAAATTTTATCAAACTTTTTTTGTTTTGAAATGGTTTCAACAACATTTAGAACTTGATCTTGTATGGGCCTGATTAATAACAACTCCTGAGTCACCCAATCTCCATTAACTCCAAAACGTTTTATTTGGTAATCATTTAATTGTTTTTCTTCAAATTGAATTTCAGACTCTCTATCTTGAACAATTTCAAAAGTCAACAAAGGCCTTTCAATTTCTAAACTATCCTTAAGAACTTTAATTTGAGCTTTTTTTATTTCAATTTCATTTTTCCATTTACCTATTTTTTCTTCAAGTTGAGCATTGGCTGTCTTATAATCCTCCATTTGAGAGAGAATATATTCCATATTAACATATCCAATTCTTTCTGCTTTTTGCGAAAAAGAAGAGTCAATTGTTAAAAAAAAAATAATTAAGAAATATAAAAAGGAAAGTCTATTCATTTTTATTGTTTAGTCATTATAACGTAAAAACTCTAAAATTGTTGTCCTATAACAAAGTGTGTTTCCCATCCGTGAGAATCAAGCCCACCATCAACTTGACTGTCTAAACCGTAACCAAAATCAATTCCAAGTAATCCAAAGGCTGGCATAAATATTCTTACACCAAGTCCTGCAGATCTTTTCCCGTTAAAAGGGTTAAATTCTCTAAAACTATTAAACCCGTTTCCGGATTCTAAAAATGTTAAAGCAAATATTGAAGCAGACGGTTTTAATGTTATAGGATATCTAAGTTCTATTGAAAATTTATTGTAAATAGTTGATCCATCTTGATCCGAAAGAGATTGATTTTGATAGCCTCTTAAACTGACTGTTTCTCTTCCGTCCATAGCATACTGAGACATACCATCACCACCAAGAAAAAATCTGTCAAAAGGAATAATTCCTCTATCTTGGTTGTAAGCACCCAAAAATCCAAATTCTGCATGAGTTTTTAAAACAAATTTGTCTATTATTTTTGTGTACCAACTACTTTTGAATTTAATTTTATAAAACTCTAGCCATCTATATTTTTCTTGATCAATTTTAGCCTGATTTGGTGTGCCATCATCATTTTGATATTCTGTTTGATCTTTTAAATTGGCATAGTCCACATTATTAAATAAAGAATAGGGAAGTGTAAATTTAGCACTTAATTCAAAGCTTGATCCACCAACAGGAAAAATAGGATTTATAAATGTATTATTTCTAGTGAGACTGGCTGTGTAGGCAATATTGTTAGATTTTCCATCTCCAAAAGTGAACAAACCAGTATAATAATTATTTAAATTATAGTACTGATAACTTAAAGCTTGAGAAAATCGAAAATAGTCATCAGGAACTCTTAATCTTTTAGTAATGCCAATTGATGCACCTGATATTTCAAACGATTGGTCTTTATTGGCAAGCCCAGTAAAGTAATCATACCTATACTGTTTTGTTTTAGAAATTGAAAAAGAAAATTGTCTTGGTTCCTTTCCTCCAAGCCATGGTTCTGTAAATGAGAAACTTTGGGTGCTATAAAATCTGTTCGCCTGTAATCTTAAGGATAGACTTTGACCATCTCCCATTGGAACAGGCTTGTAAGCAGCTTTATTTTTTAATCCCTTTAAAGAAAAGTTGTTGAATGACAAGCCTAGAGTACCTATAAATCCACCTCCTCCATAACCACCTTGAAGTTCAACCTGACTAGCACCTTTCTCAACTAATCCGTACTGAATATCAACTGTCCCAGCATTAGGGTCAACATTTTTAAAATCTGGACTTATTTGTTCAGGATCAAAAAACCCCATTTGCCCAAGCTCTCTTACTGTTCTAACAACTTTATCTTTACTGTAAAGTTCACCAGGCTTGGTTCTTAGCTCTCTATATATAACATGATCATTAGTTCTTGTATTTCCAACAACATTAATTTTATTAAAATATGCAGGTTTACCCTCAATTATTCTTATTTCAAAATCAATAGTATCGTTTTTAGCAGCGACCTCTACAGGGTTAATACTAGAAAAAAGATATCCATTATTTTGGTACAAATTTGTTAAGTCTTGTCCATCAGGTTTTGTGTTATCTGCGACCCTCTTTTTTAATAATACGCCATTGTATGTGTCTCCAGTTTTTAATCCAAGAACTCTTGAGAGTTGATTATCTGAATACACAGTATTCCCAAGAAAAGAAATCTGACCAAAATAATACTTGTTACCTTCCTCAATATCAAGATTAACAGTGATGTTTTTACCGTCAATATCTAAAGTGTCTTTATTAATTCTAGCATCTCTGTATCCTTTTTCTTTGTAAAAATCCAAAATGGAAGTTAAATCTTCTTTGTAATCTTTTTCAATATATTTAGATTTTTTCCAGAACCTACCAAATAATTTTGTTTTGGTATTTTTCATTTTTTTTCTAAGTTTTTTTGAACTAAAAACTTCGTTTCCAATCACATTGATTTTATCAATTTTAACTCTATCGCCTAAATCAACACGAATTAGCATTTTACTCAAATTAACATCAGATGAGTCGGGCTTGATATCAATAACAACCTTTGTATTTAAAAAACCGTCTTTTTTATACTTATTTACTATAAAGTTTTTTGTTGTTTTTATAAAATTTTGGGTTATTTTTTGTCCTTTTTTTAATTCAGTTTCAGTGACGATGGTTTCAATTTTAGATTTTTTTAAACCAGTGATTTTAAATTCTGAAAGTGTAGGTAATTCTTCAATAACAATTTCAATACTAGCCTTTTCACCATTAATATTTGTTAAATAAAAGTTTATATCACTAAACAAATCTAGTTTCCATAACTTACTTATAATGTTGCTAATTTGTTCGCCAGGAATCCTAACTTTATCACCTTTTCTTAGACCGGTGTAAGTGATTACAGTTTGTTCGTTAAAACTTTTCAATCCAGAAACTTTAATGTCTTCTAAAATATATTCATTTCCTTTAACAAAAGATTTTTCCTGAGCATAAGAGTTAAAACTCAAAATAAAAAAAATAATTAAAGAAAAGTTTTTTAAAAGATGCATAAAAAATCTTAATGTTTTATTTTTGTTCACTAATTTTTCCAAACCTTCTTTCTCGTTTCTGATAACAAATAATTGCATTAAAAAAATCATTTTTTCTAAAATCTGGCCAAAGAACATTAGAAAAATACAACTCAGCATAAGCAATTTGCCATAATAAAAAATTGCTAATTCTATATTCTCCTCCTGTTCTGATCAAAAGATCAACATTTGGTAAATTTCGGGTGTAAAGATGCTCATTTATTATCTTTTCATCAATATTTTCTTCAGAAATTATGTTATTTTTAACTTTATTAGAGATTAATTTAAAAGCATTGTTGATTTCTTGTCTTGATCCATAGCTTATTGCCAGAGTTAAAACAAGTTTTTTATTATTAGATGTTTTTAAAATCACCTCCTTAAGTTTTTCTTTGGATTGCTTGTTTAAGGCATCCAAATCTCCAATGGCACACAGTTTAATCTCATTTTCCATTAAACTATCTAGTTCTTTTTCTAAAGAATTGACTAATAACCTCATAAGGGCATTAATTTCAATTTTGGGCCTTTTCCAATTTTCCATAGAAAAAACATAAAGAGTTATGTTTTTGACTCCAATTTCAATTGAACCGGAAATACAATCCCTCACAGACTCAGTTCCATTTTTGTGTCCAAAAATCCTTTTTTGATTAATTTTTTTTGCCCATCTTCCATTACCATCCATTATTATGGCTACGTGATTTGGAATATTAGATTTTAATATTTTTTCTTTCAAATTATTTTAATTAGGGCAATAACAGGGCTCAAATCCAAATATATAGGTTAGTGTAAAGCCAGTAAATACATACCAATCTTGACTTAAATCACTTCCAAAAGCTTTTTGAGAGTATAATTGCATATTCTTGTATTGCGGATAACTACCATCTAAATTATCAGTAAAAGTATGTTTAGCCGAAATTTCAAATCCAATGATAAGATCTCTGTAAGGTTTTATTTTATAACCTAGAGTAATTGGAATTGCTAACGAAGAATTTTCACCGTATTTTTTTGCTTCATTTACACCTGTTGGGTAATGAAGAGCATTATATCTAAAAAAAGCAATACCTGTATGAATATATGGTGTCATTTGTAACACATCCTCCCTTAAATCAAATTCAAAAAAATTAAAATCTACTCCTAAACTTAATTCTGCTGAAATTTCATTTTTAAATTTCTTTCCTCTTTCTTTTCTATACGCGGCACTGCCAGTCCAATTATCATTACTTCCAATAGTTGCATAATTAAACTGTGCCCTAGCTGAAATTCTATTATTAAAATTTTTTCTATATAAAATTCCTAAAGCATAATTATCAGTTTTAAACTTTAATCTAGAACCCTCAAATCTACCTGGATCAATGTATCTTGTTGGACCTAAGTCTCCAATATAATTTGTGCCACCAAAATAAACTCCAATCTCATTACTTTGTGAAAATGAATATAAAGCTGATAAACAAATCATAGTAAATAAAACCTTTTTACACATGTGCGATTCGTAAATATAAAAATTTCATTTTCATAAGGATTTCAATTTTTTTTATTTATATATTTCTTTTGTCCTCACCCCATAAAAGTTTATTTCTAAGTGTCTTGTAAAAACTATCTTCATTTAAATGAGCAATCATGATGCTAAACTTAGCTTTATTTATTTTAATTATGTCCTCATTTTTAACAGAAATTATTCTTGAATCAAGTGATAACAAATGAAAATCTTCTCTGCCAGACACAATTAATTCAATTTCTATATCATCAGGTATAATTATAGGTCTTGCATTTAAATTATGAGGAGCTATGGGAGTTAAAGCCAAGGTTTGACTTTTAGGACTCATTATAGGTCCGCCACAACTGAGTGAGTAGCCAGTTGACCCTGTAGGAGTTGAAATAATTAGTCCATCAGCCCAATATGAATTTAAAAAATCACCATTCAAATTAGTTTTGATTTTAATCATTGACGTGGTATTTTTTCGACCAACCGTAATTTCATTTAACGCAAAGGCAAAATCAGTTTTTTCTTTAACATTAACCTCTAAAAGTGTTCTGTTCTCAATTTGGTATTCCCCATTAATTATTTTTTCTAGTTTAGGTTTCAGTGATTCCTTGTTTAATGTTGCTAAAAACCCCAATCTACCTGTATTAATTCCAATAATGGGAATCTGTAAATCTTTTACAAAAGCTATAGACCTTAAAAGTGTCCCGTCACCTCCAATAGTAATCATTAGTTTAAACGAATTATCCAAATCTTTATAGCTCGAAAAAATATCAAACTTATTTGTTGAATTTAAATCTTCGTTTAAAATACTGACAAACTCTTTTTCCAAAAAGATTTCTAAACCATATTTATCTTTTAAACTAAAAAGTTCGAGTAATATATCGTTTGTATATTTTCCTGAGTGTTGGCTAAAAATTGCGATTTTCATATACCGAAGAATATCATGCAATTTAATTAAAAATTATAGAGAATCCATTAACCCAAATATTGTATTTTTAGAAAAAAATATAAATGGTTAAGCTAAGTGTAAATATTAATAAAATTGCTACGTTAAGAAATGCAAGGGGAGGTAATAATCCAGATTTATTAAAAATGGCTAATGATATTCAATCTTTTGGAGCGGATGGCATTACAATTCACCCAAGACCTGACCAAA